>Ga0105054_10000213_pt1 | contig 81505 bp, 82 predicted proteins | sample BON02_FD_78091 | JGI IMG/M metagenome (GOLD analysis project Ga0105054, IMG submission 78091) | Freshwater microbial communities from Lake Bonney liftoff mats and glacier meltwater in Antarctica - BON-02 (megahit assembly) | ecosystem: Environmental > Aquatic > Freshwater > Ice > Glacier...
GCCCATTTCATAGGCAATCGCCCCATCCGCGACCGTGTTGCCCGCCGCAATCACCATGACGGAATCGGGCAAGACATGGCGCCCCACCCGCCGCTCCTGCAACAAACCATAGGCCGGGGGCTGCAAATAGGGCGACGCGGCGGTCAGTTCATCCAGAAACAGGATCGCGGGCTGGCCCGGATCGTCAGGCAAATCCTCGGGGCGATACCACACCGTCTTTTGCGCCGCGTGATCGTAATAGGGCAGGCCCCGCAAATCCTGCGGCTCGATCGTGGTCAGGCGCAGATCGAACAGCCGTGCGCCGATTCCGTCGGCCAGTTGTTGCACGATCTGGGTCTTGCCCACCCCGGGCCGTTCGTGCAGCATCCAGGACGCCGTCAGCGCGCCCCGTGCCTGCGCGTCCCACCCGGCTCGCAGCATCCGAAAAGCAGCACCGGGCGACAGCAGGGAGGCATTGACACTCATGCCACAGCCCGGCTCAGCGCCGCCATCCGCGCATGGGCCGACACGCTGCGCGCCTCAAGCGTGGCGGTGCGCACAAGAGTATCGTCGCGCAGGTTGATGATATGCAGCAAGCGCTCGCTCAGCCCATCACCAAACAGCTCCGCCGCGATCATCGCCTGTTGTGGCTCTGACAATGCCAAAACCGCCGGGTCCGCCCCGCCCAACTGCACCGACACCAGGGTCAGCGGCGTCACCCGCGCGATCCCCGACTGTTCCACCACCAGACTGATCTCTCCATCCGTCATCCCGTTCTCTGCCGCGATCCGCGTCAACAAGGCCATCGACCGGAACCGCAGCGCATCCAGCCCCGTTGCTGCCCTGTCGGCACCGATCAACCCGTCACGCTTGTCCTTGGGCACCGCAAGCACCCAGGTTTCCACAAACCCGATCACCAGGATCATCGCCAAAGGCGCCTGCGCAATGGGCAGCGCAAACCGGGGCCACAGCAGCATCGCCACAACAAATGGCGCCAGCGCCGCCGTAAACCGCAGCACCTGCACCTCGAAAATCAGCCTTGTCCACAACGCCACGCTGCCGCCGCGCCGGGGCAGCACCGAAATGCGCCCCAGCATGCGCTTGGGCACCGCCCGGGTTTCCAGCGCGGCAGGGTTCCAAACAGTCTCAGGCGTCACGATGAACATCACGTCGCTAACCTAGCAGGCGGCGCGCCCCGGTCCAGCACCCCCTTCCCCTGGCTCGCCCAGATGCTAGGTTGCGCCCCATGCGCGGAGCCTTTGCCCTTCTCATTGCCCTGATCGCCCTCGTGTCCCTGTTCGTGCTGGAACGGGATCGCTGGGCGCTGTCGCCCGAACACATCGAGATCGGCGACACTCCGGCGACATTTTGGCAACCGCCGGGTCCCCTGCCGGGTGCGCCAGTGATCGTCATCGCCCACGGATTTGCCGGATCGCAACAGATGATGCAGGAAATCTCGCGCGATCTGGCCTTCGCAGGCTTCCCTGTGCTGGCCTTCGATTTCCTCGGCCACGGGCGCCACCCCCTGCCGCTGTCGGGTGACGTGACCCGGATCGAGGGCGCGACCGCCCGTCTCGTCGATCAGACCGTCGCGGTCGCACAGGCCGCAGGGCGCCTGACCGGGGCCGACACCCTGGCCCTGATCGGCCATTCCATGGCTACCGATGTGATGATCCGTGCCGCCGAGCGGTTGGAGAACGTCACCGCAACCGTCGCCATATCGATGTATTCCGAAGCGGTGACAGACACTTACCCGCCCCGCCTGCTGATCATCTCGGGCGAATGGGAACCGCGCCTGCGCGAGGTGGCATTGCAAGCGCTCCACCTCATCGCGCCAGAGGCCGATGAAGGTGAAACAGTGACGCAGGGCGATGTGATGCGCCGCGCCATCGCCGCCCCTCGCGTCGAACATGTCGGCGTCCTCTACAGCCCCACCACCCTCTCCGAAACCCGCGCCTGGATCGCCGGGGCCGCCAACCTCGCCCCGAACGAAACACCCCCGCCCGACTGGCCCTGGCGTCTTGCCCTTCTCAGCGCCATCGTGATCCTGTTCCGCCCGCTTACCCGCATCCTGCCGCAACGCCCCCGCATCGACGCGGTGTCCCTGCGCGGGGGTGAACTGGCTGCCCTTCTCGCCCTGCCGATCCTGCCCGCCGCCACGGTCGCGCTGACGCTCACCTGGTCGCCCACCGGCATCGCCGGATTCGCCAGCCTCTCGGCCTTCTTCGCCACCTGGGGCGGGGTGCAACTGGCCTTGCTCTGGCGCCTCGGCGCGCGCCTGCACGCGCCCGTGGCGGGCGGCATGGCGATGCTCACCCTCGGCGCGCTGGTGTTCTCCCTCGCGCTTGACCGCTATGGCGCCGCCTTCGTCCCCGTGGGCCCCCGCATCACTGAAACGCTCATTCTGCTGATCGGCGCGCTGCCCTTCATGCTGGCCGACACGATGATCGCCTGGCGCGCGCCCTGGTGGCAACGCATCGCGGCGCGCACCCTGCTGCTGATCGTTCTGGCCAGCGTGATGATCGCCGACTCGACACGCTTGGGCGTGATGTTCACCATCCTGCCGGTGCTGGTTCTGTTCTGGGCCGTGTTCGGCACGATGGGCGCCTGGGTCGCCCGCCGTCAGGGCCTGGAAACCGCCGCCCTGCCGCTCGCCCTCATCCTGGCCTGGTCCATCGCCGCCAGCACTCCATTGTTTGCTGGCTAATGCGTTTCGCCTTGAACTTGAGGCACCCACTCAAGGCGAATCGCGCGGAACGTTCATATGTCACGCGCGTTTCGCGAAAAGCCGTAAGTCAGGGTTTTCGCGAAACGCTTCAGGTCTTCTTGCGGTCGTCGATCACATTCATTCCCGCAACGGCCCCCTGTCCCAGAGGGACTGACGCAAACGGCCCGCCGTGGCACATGTGCCCGGGGTCTGACGGATCGAGCGGGGGATGGGCGGCAAACACTTCAGCCGCGAATCGTTCGGCATTGTCCTTCGGCCGATACCCCAGAAACGCTGCCCTGGCATTGTCCACCGGCGCGCGGTCATTGTCGGACACGCCGTAAACGATTGAGAAACCCGTCACCGGCGTGTCAATCGCCCGCGTCACCAGTTGGATCAAATCGTCATAGGACAACCAGGACCCGACGGCCCGCGGATTGCCCACATTGGCGCAGGACAGAATCCGCATATGCACCGATTCGACCCCGCGTTTCTCCCAATACATCCGCCCCAGATCTTCGGCGAAACACTTGGCCAGACCATAGAACGTGTCGGGGCGGTGCGGCACATCGGTGCCGATGAATTCGGTCTTGGGATACATCCCCACCGCATGGATCGAACTGGCATAGACCACCCGCCGCACCTTGTTGCGCCAGGCGGCTTCCCAGATGTTGTAGGCGCCGATGAAATTCGGCCCCAGCAACTCCTCGAACGGCCCCTCGTCCACGATGGCGCCAAAATGCACCACCATATCGGCGCCTTCCAGCATGGCCAGATAGGGCTCCAACTCGGCCAAATCCGCCCTGATATAGGTTTCGCCCGGGTACAGCGTGCCAATATCCTCGACGATATCCGTCGAAACCAAATTCTCGCACATCGCCGCCAGCGGTTCGCGCAGATAAGACCCCAGCCGCCCCGCCGCCCCGGTCAGAACAAGTTTCTTCATGGCATCGCCTTCCTTATCGCTGCTCAGATCACAGCCTTTTCCAAATAGGGTTCGTTGCGCAGGATCCGGTCGAAATGAAACGGGGTCATATCCAACGAGCGGTATTGCCCATCCACCAGCCACTCGGCCGTGGCCCGCCCCAAGGCCGGGGATTGCTGCAACCCATGCCCCGAAAACCCGTTCAGAAATACGAAATTCGCCACCTCGGGATGCGGCCCCATCACCGCATTCTGATCCAGCACGTTATAGGCATAATGCCCGGCCCATTCCCGCAACACCTTCACAGCCTCGAATTGCGGAATGCGGGTCGCGATGGCAGGCCAGATGTGGTTTTCCCACAACTCATGATCCATCGTGAAATCGTCAAAGGCAACGGCGGGGTCATGGTCGGCGTGACCACCCGCCATGTAATACCGCGTGCCCTCCTGGCGCACATGCACGCCTGAAGGGTCAATGGTCAGCGGCAAAGGCCGGTCCAGCGGCGTTTCGGCCTGAAAGATCCAGGTGAACCGCTTTCTCGGCTCAACGGGCAGGTCGATCCCCGCCATCGCCGCCGTGCGCGCGCCCCGCGGCCCCGAGGCATTCACCACCTGCCCACAGGCCACTGTTTCGCCCGAACCAAGCGTCACGCTGGCAATCCGGCCCCCGGTGCGCTGCATCGCCACCACCTCATTGGCGATGTATTCCACCCCGTTCGCCCGCGCCATCCGCCGCCACCAGTCAAACAGGGTCGAGCCGTCGAAATACCCCTCGTCAACCGTGTTGTGGCTGCCCAGAACGATATCGTCGAGGGCATAGAACGGATAGGCGTCGGCAATCTCATCCCGCGTCATCAACCGCGTGCCCGCCCCCGCCGCCACCTGCACCCCGTGGCTTTCGCGCAGGACATCGGCAAAGGCCTCGTTGTTCGCCAGATACATGTAGCCGAAGTTCTGGATGCGCAGTTGCGGCACCTCGGGGTGATCCATGTAGCGGCGCAGATTCGTCACGAACTCGGCCCCGAACTGCGAAATCCGCACGTTCAGCGTGGTGGAAAACTGCTGTCGAATACAGCTGTTGGTGTGGGTCGTGCTGGCGGCGGCATAGGTCGGATCCCGCTCGACCACCAGAACCCGCCCGTCAAATCCCGCCTGTTGCGTCAACCACCAGGCGGTGGACGAGCCCATGATCGCGCCGCCGACAATCACGATGTCATAGCTTGAATGCGCCGGGCTCTGGCTCATGCCTCGAAAGCCCCCTTGCGCACCGCAGCTTGCACAGCGGCAATCTCATCGGCGCTCAGACCATAGGTATCGGCGGCAACTTCGGCGCTGATATAGCCGCGCGCAAGATCGCGCCGCACCAGTGCCGGGTCGCGCAACCCCGGATCGCCGTACCCCGCCCCCCCGGGCAAGGCCAGCATCACCCGCCGCCCGTGGGGCACAAACTGTTTGCCCTTGCCGCGCATCACGGTGCCATTGTCCTGCGAAATCGTCGTCGGCGCCCCGTTCTTCCCGCCGCGACGGCCCCGGGCCGGATGATCGACCCGGTCGAACATCGCCTGAAAGTCAAACTCGTAGCCTTCGCGCGCGCCCACCTCCATATACTGGCCCAACCCGCCGCGCCGCTGCCCCGCACCGCCCGAATCGGGCCGCAATTCCTTGCGCCAGATGATCACCGGTCCGGCATGTTCCGTCGCCTCGATCGGCATGGTCATAACCCCCGACGGAAAGGCCGTGGCGTTCAGCCCGTCATGGTCCGGCCGCGCCCCCGCCCCCCCCGAGTTGAAGGTCAGAACCTCGGCCCGCCGAGCGTTTTCAGGTGCAACAGTGTCTGATCTCGGTCGCAACGACACCTGAAAATTGCACAGGCACCCCGCGCCCTCGGCCGGAACAACACCGGGCAAGATCTTGTCCAGCGCCGCGTAAACCGTATCGGGCACGAAATGCCCGATGATATGGCGCAACGCCACGGGCGCGGGGTGCACCGCATTCACGATACTGTTCAGCGGTGCGGCAATCTCGAACGGCGCCAAAGACGCCGCGTTGTTCGGAATTTCGGGCGCGATGGCACATTTCAGGGCGTAACAGGCATAGGCCTTGGTATAGACCAGCGGCACGTTGATGCCCTTGCGGTCCAGCCCGGATGTGCCCTCGAAATCGCACAAGGTACTGTCTTCGCGGATCGTCAGCCGCACTTTCAGCGTGATCGGCGTGTCGAACCCGTCAATCACCATCTCGCCCGTCGCAGTCTCTCGCGGCAGCGCGGCAATCCTTTCCAACGTCGCCCGGCGCGAATTCTCAAGAATGAACGCCGAAATGCCCGACAGAGTGTCCAGCCCGAACTCCTGCATCATGTCGATCAGCCGCCGGTGCCCGATCCCGTTGCAACTGGCCAGCGCATAAATATCGCCAACCAGTTGATCGGGCTCGCGCACATTGCCCCGCACGATGCGGATCAGGGTCTCGTCCACCACACCCCGTTCAGCGAATTTCATGATCGGGATTTGCAGACCTTCCTCATAGATGCTGGCCGCATCCGCCCCGAACCCCCGCCCCCCGATATCGACGATATGGGCGGTGCAGGCAAAGAACCCGACCAGCGCGCCCTTGTGAAACGAAGGCGTGACCATGGTGATGTCATGCAGATGCCCGGTGCCCTCCCATGGATCGTTGGTAATGTATACGTCGCCTTCAAAGATGTTGCCCCGTCCGATCCGGCGGATGAAATGCGCCACCGCATCGGCCATGGCGTTCACATGGCCCGGCGTGCCCGTCACCGCCTGGGCCAGCATCCGCCCCTCGTCGTCATACACCCCCGCCGAAAGATCGCCCGCCTCGCGCACGGATGTGGAAAACGCCGTGCGCACCAGCGCCTGCGCCTGCTCCTCGACGACCGAGATCAGACGATTCCACATCACCTGCAAGGCCACGTTTGTTGGTGCAACGGTCACTGTTTTGCCCCCCCGATGGCAATGTCGATGCAGCCGTCGGGCTGGCAGATGGCAAGGGCGCCGGTGGGCAGGATGATGGTCGTCTCATCCTCGACGATCGCCGCGGGGCCACTGACGGTCTGACCCACTGCGATGTCGGCGCGATCCACCACGATGGCGCTGACAAAACGGCCCGGGCCAGGATCGAACATCTGGCGTTTGCCAATGGCGGGGGCGGTTCCCTGCGATACCGTCTGTTCGATCCGGCACACAGGCTGGGGTGGCGTCGTCGCGTTGACAGCCCAGACCGTGATTTCAACGTCCAGCCCGACCACGGGGCGCCCGAACAATCGGGCGTAATCCTGCTGGAACAAGTCCACAAATGCCTCGGCCTGCGGCGCCATCGCCTGTTCTTCGGTCAGGATGATCGGTATTTCCCACCCCTGCCCGGTGTAACGCATGTAGACTTTGAACTCGGCCAGAACCTCGGCCTCGGGTGCACAACTGCGCACGAACCCCGTTGCCTCGTCCCGCAACTCCGACAACAGGGCGCTGATACGCGGCGGATCGAAATCCGACAGTTTCATATAGACGGAACGGTTGGCCTCGAAGCTGAACGGCGCGCGCAGAAAGCCGATGGCGCTGCCCACCCCGGCGCCGGGCGGCACGATCATCCGCGAAACTCCCAGCTTTTCACACAAACGCCCCGCATGCAGCGGCGCCGCCCCGCCAAAGGCAATCATCGTATACCCCGCCAGATCCTCGCCAATCTCAACCGCATGCACCCGTGCGGCATTGGCCATGTTCTCATCCACCACCTCGGCCAGACCAAAGGCCGCCGTTGCGGCATCCATCTTGAGAACAGAGCCTATTTCATCCAGAAGCGCCGCTTGCGAGGCTGCAATATCCAACGTGATCGACCCCCCGGCGAACTGCGCCCCGTCCAGCCGCCCCAGCACCAGATCGGCATCTGTGACGGCCGGTCGCACCCCGCCGCGCCCGTAGCAGGCGGGCCCCGGCTCAGACCCGGCACTCTCGGGGCCTACCCTGATCTGCCGCATCCCGTCGACCCGCGCCAGTGAACCGCCCCCCGCCCCGATCTCGACCATGTCGATCACCGGAATCGAGATCGGCATCCCCGACCCCTTCTTGAACCGATAGCTGCGCGCCACCTCGAACACCCGCGCCGTGCGCGGCGTCTGGTTGCGGATCAGGCAAATCTTGGCCGTCGTCCCCCCCATGTCAAAGGACAGCACACGCTCCAACCCATAGAGCGCCGCAATATGCGCCGCGAACACCGCGCCCCCCGCCGGCCCCGACTCGACCAGCCGCACCGGAAATTTCGCCGCGCTGTCAAGCGAGATGATCCCACCGCCGGAATGCATCAGGAAGATCGGGCAATCCGCCCCCCGCTCGGCCAGCCGCCCGGCCAGACGGTCCAGATAAGACTTCATCAAAGGCTTGATATAGGCGTTCGCAACCACGGTGTTGAACCGCTCGTATTCGCGCATCTGCGGTGACACTTCCGCAGAAATCGACACCATCAGGCCCGGAACCCGCTGTTCCAGCACCTCGCGGACCAGCCGTTCATGGGCCGGGTTCAGATAGGAATGGATCAGCCCCACCGCGACGCTTTCAAACCCGCCCTCGGCAATCACATCGGCCAGCGCCTCGACCTCGGCCCGCTCCAGCGGGATCAGCACCCCGCCAAGGGCATCCATCCGCTCGGTCACGGTAAAGCGCCTTTCACGGGGCAGCAGAGGTTCGGGCAGGTTGAGATTCAGGTCGTACTGCTCGAACCGCGATTCGGTGCGCATTTCGATGACATCGCGAAACCCCCTGGTGGTGATCAGCGCCGTCTTCGCCCCCCGCCGCTCGATCAGGGCATTGGTGGCCAGGGTCGTGCCATGGATGATCCGCTCGATGTCGCCGGGGGCGATACCGGCCTTGGCGCAAACCTGGTCCAGGGCGTCGAGTATCGCAGTCTCGGGGGCGCCGTGGGTGGTCAGCACCTTGGTGGAATGGCGCGCGTCGCCAACCTCCAGCACCGCATCGGTGAACGTGCCGCCAATATCCACACCCAGACGCACCGAAGCCATTCAGATTCTCCCCTGATCCGGGCAGGATACGCCGCGCCACAGGCGAACTGCAATTCGTTCGCGCAGTTTTTCGCGCCCGCGCCCAACACTGGCCAATCGCACACAAACCTGCCACAGGGGCGCGAACGAGGGCCGATCATGACCACACCGCTGACCACCGCCGCCACGGCCTTTGCCCGCTATGAGGCCGTGCGCGCCCGCCTGCCCGCCGCATCTTTCCCGCCAGTGGCCCGGTCCCTTCCTTCGCTTGCCGAAGTGGCCGATCTCTACGATGGTCTGCTGCTCGACGCGTTCGGCGTTCTGAACGTCGGCGACACGCCGATTTCGGGTGCCATCGCCCGCATGGCCGGGTTGCGCGCCCGGGGCAAACGGCTGTGCGTGCTGACCAATGCCGCCAGCCATACCCGCCGCGCGGCGGTCGAGAAATACGCCAGGCTCGGGTTCGATTTCACGGCGGACGAGGTTGTCACATCGCGCGATGTCGCCGCCGCCCGGCTGGATACCATTGCCCCCGGCGCGAGCTGGGGCGCGATCTCGGCCCCCGGCGACGATTACCACGACATCCCGGCGCACCTTGTCGACGCCATCGACGTGCCGGGCGCCATGGACGGATGCGATGCCATCCTGTTCCTGTCCTCGCTTCGCTGGACCGCCCCATTGCAGGCGCAACTGGCCGCCGCGCTGGCCCGCCGCCCCCGCCCGCTGGTCGTGGCCAACCCCGATCTTGTCGCCCCCCGCGAAGACGGGTTCAGCCAGGAACCGGGCCGCTTTGGCCACGCGCTGGCCGATACCGGCATCCCCGTCCACTGGTTCGGCAAGCCGTTCGGCGACGGGTTCACCGACGCTCTGGCGCGAATGGGTCTGCCTGCGCACCGGGTGGCGATGGTGGGCGATACGCTGCACACCGACATCCTGGGCGGGCGGGCGGCTGATATGGGCACGGTGCTGATTGCCGATCATGGGCTGTTCGCGGGGCAGGATGTGGCGCCCTATATCGCCCGATCCGGCATCGTGCCCGACATCGTCTGCGCCACGACCTGAGCCGATCCGCCTTGCGCATCGCCGCGCCCTGGTTACGATCAGACCAACCGCCCCCGCATGTCAGGCCCCGCCGTGAAACTGTTCTCCTACCGCGACCGCCCCGTGCATCTGGGCCCGTTTCCTCTGGAACACCTCGCGCGCGGCGCTGCGGCCCCCGGCCTGGCCGCCCTGCCCGCCATGCAGCCTCTGGATTTCGCTCCGGGCGATCCCCGCTCGCTGGCCCATGCCATGGGGCGGTTCATGGCGATGTTCGACACCGTGCGCGACGGGCAGATCACCCATGGCGCCGCCGACATTCCGGGCGATCCGACGGAGCGCTCGAACCACCTCAAGGCGGCAGGCTATTACTTCGACGCCGCGATGGTGGGGGTCGCGCGAATCGGCGCCGATCACTGGCTGACGCAGCCCATCCGCAACCCCGGCATCGACGGTATCCGCGCCGAACTGGAACAGGGCCAGCCCAAAAGCTTTGCCGCCGGGATTGACGGCATCTATGCCGATATTCTTGAATCCGCCCGTGCGGCCCCGGCGCCGGTGCGCCACCACACCCATGCCATCGTGCTGCTGATCGACCATGCCCGGGATCCCGAACCGGACGAGCCGGGCACCGACTGGTTCCCGGGCACCCAGGCCCAGCGGGCGGCCCTGCTGGGCGCGAACACCGCCGTCGTGCTGGCCAGCTATCTGCGGATGCTGGGCCACGAGGCGCGGTCGCACACCGCCACGACGTCCGACATCGACCTCACGCGCCTTGCGGTTGCCTCAGGCCTTGCCGGGATCGAGGACGGCGTGGCCACGAACCCCTTTCTCGGCACGCGCTTTGGTCTTGCCGCTGTCACGACCACGCTGGAACTCGCGCCCGACCTGCCCCTCGCCCACGGCCTCGGCACGGCATGGGGCAACGTCGCCCGGATCCGCACCGGGCACGAACAACGCCGCATCGCGCCGATGACGGGGCGCCCCTACCGGCTGGGTCCGCACCCCTATGAAACGCTGAAACGCGTCGACAACCCCACCACCTTCATCGACGAACCCCGGGTGCCGCGCTTTCCCAAGCGGGCCGATTTCTTCGCCCGCGCGCTGTTTGGCGACATGGGGCCGCAGGTGCAGCAGGCGGCCAAGGGCGGCAGCTATGTGCTGAAAAGCCCGATCGGCGCCTGTGCCCGCCGTGCCCTCGGCGCCCTGCTGCTGTTGCAGTTCGGCGAGGCGCGCGGCCCGGTCGACCCCTCGACGCAAGACCCGGTGCGCAATGCCGACAACCTCAAGGGCGCGGCCTATTTCCTGTCGGCCGATGCTGTCGGCATGACCCGGGTGCCCGAATGGGCCTGGTATTCCCACGATGCGGGCGGCAACCCCATGCCCGCCTATCACGACAACGCCGTCGCGCTGCTGCTGGATCAGGGGCACGAAACCATGGAAGGGGCCAGCGGCGACGACTGGATTTCCGTCGCCCAGTCCATGCGCGCCTATCTGCGGTTCTCGCTTCTGGGCGGTGTGCTGGCCGAACAGGTGCGCCGCCTGGGCTATTCCGCCCGGGTGCATTCGGTGCTGGACGGCGACGTGCTGCAACCGCCGCTGCTGCTGCTGGCGGGTCTGGGCGAGGTGTCGCGCATCGGCGAGGTGATCCTGAACCCGTTTCTGGGCCCGCGCCTGAAATCGGGCATCGTCACCACGTCGATGCCCATGGCCCATGACCGACCCATCGACTTCGGGCTGCAAAAATTCTGCTCGGCCTGCAACAAATGCGCCCGCGAATGCCCGTCGGGTGCGATCACCGCCGGGCCGAAACTGATGTACAACGGCTATGAGATCTGGAAATCGGACGCCGAGAAATGCGCCCGCTACCGTCTCACCAATTCCGCCGGGGGGATGTGCGGGCGCTGCATGAAGACCTGCCCCTGGAATCTCGAAGGGCTGTTCGCCGAAGAACCGTTCCGCAGGCTGGCCATGGCCGCACCCGGCGCAGCGAAATGGATCGCCGCGCTGGACGACAAGCTGGGGCGCGGGTCGATCAACCCGGTCAAGAAATGGTGGTGGGATGTCGAACTGGACGCGGCCGCCGGGCGCTATGTCACCGCGCGCGCCACCAATGCGCGCGGCCTGACCCCCGATCTGAAGCTGCGCTATGACGACCAGACCCTCGCCGTCTATCCGGCCGATGTCATGCCCCCTCCGCTGCCCGTCGCTCACCCGCTGGAGCGCGAGGCCGGGATCGCCCGCTATCGCGCGATGCTGACCCCCGAGGAATACCGCAACCGACTGGCCCGGGGGCAAACCGAGGGGCTGGCCCCCGGTCCGACACCCCTGACCGGCCCGCCCCCCGTTTTTCCCGCGCTGCTGACCCGGCGCGACGATCTGTCCCCCGGTGTCGTGCGGTTCGAGCTTGCCGCGCTGGACGGCACCGACCTGCCGCCGTTCGAGGCCGGCGGCCACATCGACGTGGTCATCGCGCCCGAGTACCTGCGCCAGTATTCGCTGGCCGGCGATCCCGCCGACCGCTCGCGCTATGTGCTGGGCATCCAGCGCGAGGCATCGGGGCGCGGTGGGTCGATCCTGATGCACCGGGTGTTCCGCGAAGGGCGGCGGGTGTTCGTTTCGCCGCCGCGCAACCACTTTCCGCTGGACGAAGAGGCGCGTCTGTCGGTCCTGATGGGTGGCGGCATCGGCATCACCCCGATGCTGACCATGGCGCACCGCCTGCACGCCCTGGGGCGCGATTTCCGCCTGCACTACAGCGCCCGCACCCCCGACGATGCCGCCTTCCAGTCCGAAATCGCCGCCGCCCCCTGGGCCGGGCGCGCCCATCTCCACCTCAGCCAGAAAGGCGGGCGCGCCGATCTGGCGGCGCTGATCCCCGACTGGCAGGAGGGGTACAAACTCTACACCTGCGGCGGGGTGGGCTATATGGACGGTGTCCTTGCCGCTGCCGGGGCAAGGGGGTGGCCCGACACCGCCCTGTCGCGCGAATTCTTCTCGGTCCCCGAGGCGCCGCCCTATGTGAATCACGCCTTCACCCTGCGCCTCGGGCGATCCGGGCGCGACATTCCCGTCGCCCCCGACCAGACGGCGACCGAGGCCCTGGCCGGGGCCGGCATCACGATCCAGATGAAATGCCAGGACGGCATCTGCGGCGTCTGCGCCGTCGCCCACCGCGGCGATGCATCCATCGAGCATCGCGATTATGTCCTGTCCGCCCGCGAACGCGAAACCCGGGTGATCCTGTGCTGCTCGCGCCCCGCCGAAGCGGATGCCACCCTCACCATCGACGTCTGATCCGGATTTCGTCGACGGCCTGGGGAACCCCGGCCCGTGATCCGTGTTACCCGATGCAGTTTGACCTGCCAGACGAGGAGACACCCCATGGCCGAAGACACCCGACATGTCCTGCACCAGATCCACACCGCCACCAACGACGTCATCACCGGCTATGACACGATGATCGAGAGGGCCGAGCCAGAGATCAGGTCGATCCTGACCGAACTGAACGCCATGCACCTCCGTCATGCCGCCGACCAGGAAACTCGTCTGAGCGCTCTGGGCGACAGCGGCCAGGACGACGACTCGTGGCGGGGCAGTCTGAACGAGGCCGTCGTGACCCTGCGCGACTGGGTGACGGGTCTGGACGAAAACGCGCTCGAAGCCGTGCAGCGGGGGGAACAGGCGCTGCTCGACATCTACGACAACGCGATGGAGGACTGGCCCGCAGGTACAGCGCCCGACGTGTCGCAGACGCTGACCGACCAGTACCACGAGATCGAGGCGAAGATGGGCAAGATCGCCGTCGCCTGACGACCGCGCCGGGCGGGCACCATCGCCCAGCCCGGCACCCCCGGTCCGGGGTCAGGGCGCCTTGCGCATCCCGGCGATGATCCTGCGCCGTTTCGGCGCCTCGGTCAGACCCAGCAGCAGTTCGGAGAGTTCGCCCTCCTCCACCAGCCGCGCCGCCTCGCGCGGCGAGAACCAGTGCCGCTGCCGTTGTCCCCGTTCCTTCCAGTTGCGCTTCAGCTTCTCGACGGTCATCGGATAGACCGTGACACGGCACAGCACCGCCGCCCCGTCGCCCAACTGCTTGAGATAGTGATAGCGCCCGATCGCCACTTTCGAGATCGCGCCGACCGCCCCCGCCTCTTCCAGCGCCTCGATTTCGGCGGCGAGCCAGGGCTTCCTGCCATCCATCAGCCACCCCTTGGGCATCACCCAGCGCCCGGTGTCGCGCGACGTGACCATCAGGAGGCGCAGCCGCTTTTCCTTGTCCCAGCGCACAGGCAGCGCTGCGATCTGGCGGGCGATGGCGTCATTCTTGCTCATGTCGCCTGGCCCGTCGCGACCAATGGCCGGGTCAGACGGCTGGACAGCAGATCGCCGGTTTCCCTGGCGATGGGATAGGCCACATAGCACAGCGCGGCGTTGATCTGTTTCAGCACGCGCAGGGTTTCCTGATGGATATTCGTCGTCTCGACACTGGCGATCCCGCCCTCGCGCAGGCGTTTCAGATGTCGCTCCTGCAACTCTCGCTCTTCGTCGCGGATCAGATCTTTCTGCGCCACCAGCTGGCGGGCGGATTCGGCATCGCCCGTGGTCAGCACGCTGAGGGCAAGCTGGGTGTTGGCGACGACGTGATCGTGGAACGCCTCGATGTCCGACAGGCCCTGGGGCGAGAACGAAATCGCCCCCTCCTCCATCTTGCGCGCCAGCGCCAACAGCGTCACGGCAATGCGGTCGGCGGCTTCCTCGATGTGGTTGGCCATCGCCACCAGTTCCAGAGCGCGGCGCGCCTGGACGCGCGGCATGTCTCCATCGCGCAGTTGCGAGACATAGATCTTGGTCTCGAAATGCATCCGGTCGACCTCATCCTCGCGCCGCTCGATCCGCTGGGCGACAGCCCCGTCCCACTGGCGGAACAGGCCCATCACCGGGGTCAGCATCGCCTGAACCGTCTCGGCCATGCGCAGAAGTTCGCGCTGGGCACAGGCCAGCGCCATCTGCGGATGATCCAGCGCGTCGGGGTCCAGCGCGCTGGCGGTCCGGTCATCGTCCACTGTATCGGCGCGCAGGATCCGCCCCGCCAGCCCGACAAGTGGCGTGGCCAGCGGCAGGCCGACCAGCAGCAGCGCGGTGTTGAACAGGATATGCAGCGTCAGCGCCTGATGCCCCGCATCCCGCGCCAGGACCGACAGGTCGGGTTGCACCAGGACAAGCCCGGCCAGAGCCATCACCGCCAGCCCACCGCGCGCCAGGAGGTTGGCCATCGCCATCAACCGCGCAGGCCGCGGCGCCGACCACAGCAGCGCCACGGGCACCAGCGCCCCCCCAAGGTTCGCCCCGATCACCAGCGCGCCCGCGACCGGGCCTGAAACCACCCCGGTCGCCGCAAAGGTGGCAAAGGTCAGCACCGCCGCCAGGCTGGAATGCATCGCCCAGGCCAGCAGCGCGCCGATGGCAAAGGCGCTGACCAGATCGCCATCGAAATAGGCCGCCGTCTGGCGCACGATGTCGTTTGCACCGATGGGTGCTGCCGCCGTGCGGATCATGCCCAGTGCGATCAGCACCAGCGCGAGGCCGATGATGATCCGCCCCACCTGTTTCACCTTGCGGCTGCCCGCATTGAGAAACGTGATCACCCCCGCCAGCAGGATGAACGGGACCATCGCCGCCACCGGCAGAGACAGCACCAGCGCCATCAGCGCCGACCCCACATCAGCTCCCAGCAGCAAAACCAGGGCCGTCTGCGGCGCCAGCATCCCCGACGCCGCGAAACCGCCGCCGATCAGGGCCACCGCCGTCGCGCCTTGCAACATCATCGCCGCCAGAATGCCGCCCCCCGCCGCCGAAACCGGGCGCCCCGACAACCCCTTCAGCCCGCGCCGCAACTCGGGCAGGAACGCCCGCTCCACCCCGGTGCGGATCAACCGGACCGACCACAGCAGCAGCGCCACCGCCGCCGCAAGATTTGCGGCCAGCAGGATCATGGCGCGCGGCCCGATCCCGGGGCCAAGGCATGGGTAATGTTGAAAAAAACTGTCATCGTTTTGAGACTTCACCATCATTCCGTGGCATATGCAACAAAAACCATTGTAAAAATGTTAATCTTGCCACATTTTCCGCCTCGTGGGGCAGGGGATGGGTGCCATGGACGACCCTAAGAAGAAGGGCCGCAAGGCCGCAACGGTCCGCGAAAAGCTGCGCAAACCCGAACGCCGACGGCAGATCCTGCTTGAGTTGAAGCTCCAGCCCCATGTCCGGATCAGCGAACTTGCCGAACGGTTTCAGGTGTCCAGCGAAACCGTGCGCCGCGATTTCGACGCGCTGGCCGATGACGGCCTGATCAGCCGCGCCCATGGCGGCGCATCGTCCTCTGCCCGGGGCCATTATCCCAGCCTCAGCGAACGGGTCGGCGCCCATATGGACGAACACGAAAGGATCGGGCGCCGCGCCGCCCTTCTGGTGCAGGAGGGTGAAACGGTGATGATCGATTCAGGCTCGACCACCATCCAGTTGGCCCGCGCGCTGGCCTATCTGGGAACGCCCTGCACCGTCATCACCAACTCGATCCCTGTCGCCATGACCCTTGGGCACGGCGCGGCCGAGGTGCTGCTGTGCCCCGGCCAGTACCTGTCGGCCGAATCCGCCGTCATCGGCACCGAAACCATCGAGTTTCTCGAACGCTTCAACGTCGATCGCTGCCTGATCGGCGCTTCGGGCCTGTCGGACGAGGGGCCGTCGGAAACCGTCAGCGGTTTTGCCGCCGTCAAGCGCGCGATGCTGCGGCGCAGTGCCCGTCGACACCTTCTGATCGATTCGGGCAAGTTCGGCCGCAAGGGACTGGCCCATGTCGCAACGCTCGACATGTTCGATTCCATCGTCCTCGACCAGCGGCCCAAGGGCGCCTTGCTGAGTGCGATGGATGGCGCCGGGGTCAAACTTCTCGTCCCCGAACTCGACCCGCAGACCTGACGCCTCAGAACGGATCGAACAGCCGCGCGCCGGAGGGGGCGAAATCGGCGGTGTTGCCGGTCACGACCACGCCATCCCGGCTCGGCGCCTGGGCGGCAATCATCAGGTCGCCACCGCCATGCCCCACTTGTGCAGACAGCCCGCCCCAGACCAGGGCATCCTGCGCGTTAACGCCAGCCACCGGCCGGCGAACACACTCGCGGTCCGCGCCAGCCAGCGTTGCAGATCGGCGGCAAAGCCCGGTTTGCGCGGCTCTTGCAACCGGATCCCCCGTTCGATCTCGCCCAGGGTGATCACGCGCAGGTACAGGTCATCCTCAACCTGCCCCGCCCGCCATCCGGCACCCCTGGGCGCACGATCTGCCCTGCGCAGGGCCGAAATCACTTTGGTGTCCAGAATGTGGATCAAACCGCCACATCGCGCGGGCGCACGACACCGCGCCCAACGTCGGCGCCCGAAAAATTCATCAGATGATCGGCAAAATTGCGACGCTGGGCCCGGGCCTGCAGCACCAGACGGCGATATTCCTCGACCGACACGATCATCAACGTCGGTTTGCCGCGCCTGGACACTTCCTGCGGGCGTCCGGCCAGCGCCGCATCCAACATGGCACTGAAACGGTACCTGTCATCCTGAAGCGCGATCATGGCATTTCCCTGTCAAGCGCCTTGCGTTTTATCTGAACCGCTCTTTGTCGAAACCCGCGTTCGAGCGAAGCGAGAGGCAGCGGGTTGCGATTCACATCGAACCCAAAGCGCTTTGGCTGCCTGGCCAGATCGATGGCTCCGCACCTTTCGTCAAGACCCCCGCACACCGTCCAGCACACGCCCCGCAATCGCTGCGGTCTGGTGCCAGTCGGGCAGGCCCGCTGCCGCCCTCGTCGCCCCCTGCACCAGCCCAAGGCGCAGCCCGTTGTCCCCCAGCACCCTGTCCAGCGCCTCGGCAAATGCCCCGGGTGCATCGACCGCCACCAGCAGACCGGCATCCGCCGGCACCGTGTCGGGCACGGCACCCGTGCGGCAACTGACGATGGGCAACCCATGGGCCAGCGCCTCATCGAACACGATGCCATAGCCCTCGTATCGCGTCGCCAGCGCGAATACGGTGGCCGAGGCATAGAGCGCGCCCAGTTCCGCCGCACTGATCCGTCCCGCCAAACGCACCCGCCGCTCCAGCCCAGACGCCACCCGCTGCCGCTCCAGCAGCGCTGAATGGGCCGCATCATGGCTGCCCCCCACAATCACCGCCTGCCACGCCCGTTGCTGCATAAGCGCCAAAGCCGCCAGCAGCACATCATGCCCCTTGCGCGGATGCTGGATGCCCACCGACAGGATCATCGGCGGATCGACCGGCCGCCCTGTCATCCCGGGCCGATCCGTGCCTGGCCGCGCAACGGTGATCCGCCCCGGCGCGACACCGTATCGCGCCGTCAGGACGCCGGCGGTGTGGGGGCTGGGCACCAGAACATGGGTCATCAACGCCAGATTGTCCCGCTCGTTGCGAAACAGATGGTCGCGCCGCGCCGCGCCCAGCCCCGTCTCCTCGGCCAGAGGATGGTGCACCATCGCCACCATGGGCGCACGCACCCGTGCCAGACCGGCGGTTTCGGTGGCACCGGAAATGAACCCGTCAAGGATCAGCACCCGCCCCGGATCGACCGCGCAAAGCCGCGCCACCGCATCGGCCATATGCACAGGCGTCGGGTCGGGATAACTGCCGCCAAGCGGCAGATGCACCACATCCCGCCCCGCATCGCGCAACCCCTGCAACAGCCGTCGCTCATAGACATAGCCGCCCGTCTGCGTGTCCATGTCACCCGGAATCGCAAAGACGGCGGGCCTCATGCCAGTTGCTCGGGCGCATAGATGCGCAGCACCCGCACCTCGACCCAGCCGACCGCGCCATAGCCAAGCGCCGACAGAACCGCCACGACCACCACAGCGCTCCACAGCATGTCATAATCCGACAGGGACGCCGACACCGCCATCAGGCTGCCGATGCCGTTCCCCGTGGCCAGCCATTCCACCACCGTCACCGCCAGAACCGCGGCGGGCACGTTCATCCGCGCGGCGGCGAAGAACGCAGGTAGCATGGCCGGAATGCGCACCCGCACCAGCCGCGCCAACGGCCCTGCGGCATAGCTTTTCAGCACATCCATCGCCTGCCCCGGCGCCTGGGCCAATCCGTGCAGACAGGCAATCAGCGTCGGAAAGAACACCATCACCGCCACCAGAACCACCGTCCCCGCCGCCCCCCGCCCCAGTAACAGAACGATCAGCGGCGCCGTGGTCACGATGGGCACCGAGCGCAGGGCGATGGCCAGCGGCATCACCACGCCCGCAACCGCCGGAACCAACACCAGCAAGGCGGCCAGCCCCGCCCCCGCCGCCAGCCCGGCCAGATAGCCCGGCACAAGGAAAACCGCCGTCTGGCCCAAGGCCGCGAACAGCGCCCCCCGCGTCTGCGCGGCATCTCCGGCCAGAACCAGCGCATCGAACACATCGCCGGGCCCCTTGGCGAAGAACGGGCTCAGCCCGGCAACCGCCAGCGCGACCCACCAGGCCGCCAGCGCCAGCGCCGTGACCGACGCGATATCGCGCAGGGTGCCAAACCGGCGCCGGTCGCCCACGGTCGGTACCGCCAGAATGACCGGCGGTTCGTCGCGCAGCACCCGCCGCGCGATGGCCCCGAGGGCCAGATAGGCCGTGATGGCGACAGCGGTGGCCACACTGGCCAGCGCCCATGTCATCGGCACATCCAGCGCCCGCATGGCACGGATGGTCAGCACGCCCAAACCCCGCTCGCCCCCCGTGAACTCGCCCACCATCGCGCCAAGGAAGGCCGCCGGGGCCGCAATCTGCAACCCCGCGAACAGATAGGGCAGACAGGCCATCGCCCGGACATGCACCAGCGCCGCCACCCGCCCCCGCCCGTAACTGCGCACAAGGTCAAACCAGCTGTCAGGCGCGGCCCGCAGACCCACCAGCAGCGGGATCAGAGTGGTATAATACACCGCCAGTGCCGCCAGCACGATCTGCGGCCCGTTGCCCGGGCCGAAGAACACCCGCAGGATCGGCCCCGTCGCCACCAGCGGCAGGCAGAACACCAACAGCGCCAGCCCCGTCACCACCCCCTGCGCCCGTGGCCAGATCACCGCGACACCGGCCAGAAACACCGCCGCCAGATTGCCCAGCACGAAACCGGCAAGGGCATTGCCCAGCGTCACCGCCAGCGCCCGCGCCATCAGCCCGGCATTGCCGACCAGGTACAGCACCACCTCGGACGGGGCGGCCAGAACGTAGGCGCCGGACAGGCTCCGCGCAACACTCTCCCAGACAAGGACAAAGGCAATCAGCCCCAACGCCGTTCCCCCGCGCCACGGCGCCCGCCGGGCGGCCACGGTCATTGCGCGGCAAGCGGTGTGTCGCGCGCCGCCATGCCCCGCGACAGGGCGGCAAACACCCGGTCGGTCAGATCGATGTATTCCAAGCTGCGCGCCAGGCCCGGTTCACGCGGGCGGGGCAGATCGACGGCAATATCCTCGACCATCTCGGCCGGGCGCGCCGACAGCACGATGATCCGGTCCGACAGCATCACCGCCTCGGCCACCGAATGGGTGACAAGGATCGTCGTCGTGCCCCGCGCCTCCCAAATCCGGGGCAGATCCTGCGCCAGCTGCTGGCGGGTCAGTTCATCCACCGCGCCAAACGGTTCGTCCAGCAACAACAGCCGGGGTTGCGTGACCAGCGCCCGGGCAATCGCCGCCCTCTGACGCATTCCCCCCGACAGGGCGGCGGGCCGCGTTTCGGCAAACCCCTCAAGCCCCACAAGCCGGATCAGCTGGTCGATGTCGCGCGCCACCACCGGGCGACGGGCCAAGCCGAGGGCCAGCTCGATATTGCCCCGCACGCTGCGCCAGGGCAGCAGCGACGGATCCTGAAACGCCACCGACAGCCCGGCCCGCGCCAGCGTCTCGGCCACGGGCGCCCCACCGATCGTGACCGCTCCGGCGCCCGGCGCCTCAAGCCCTGCGATCAACCGCAGCAGCGTGGACTTGCCACAGCCCGATGGCCCGACCAGCGCCGTTGTCTGCCCGGCGGCAAAACCCAGGCCGAACGGACGCAGCACCTCGGTCGCGCCAAAGCTCTTGGCCAGACCCGTGCACACAACATCGGGCGGTTCGGTGTCAGCCGCCATGAACCTCTTCCAGGATCGAACGGTCCCACAGATCGGGCGTCACCGTCCGACCCAACAGCGCCAGCGTCTCGATATTGGCCGCCACCGTCTCGTCGCTCCACGATCCGAACCCCTGGGCATCGGTCAGGTCCGAGAACATCAAGGGCACCTGCCGCGCTGCCTGCAGCTTTTGCGTCGCCAGGTCCAGCCCCGCATCGGGGAACATCGCCACCGTCAGTTCGGCGGCGGCATCGGTGTCGGCACGGTAGGCATCCCACCCCCGCACCTCGCCCGCCATCAGCGCCACCAGTTCGGCGCGCCGGTTGGCCAGACTGTCCTCGGTGGCGATATAGGTCTGGGAATGCAGCGCATAGCCATGATCGGCCAGCAGCATCGTCAGGCTTTTCACCCCCTGCATCGCCATGGCGACAGGCAGATCGGTTTCCCAGCACAGCAGGCAGTCAACCTCACCGGCCAGCAGCGGCTGGGCGGAATACTGGGTCGGCACCACCTCGATTCCGCCGATGTCCACCGCGTTCAACGTACAGACCGCCTGCAGCACTGGCATGTTGGCCAGCGCCATTCCGATCCGCTTGCCCACCAGATCGGCGGGCACGTTCACCGGGTTACCGGGCAGCGAGGCGATCACGAAGGGGTTCTTCTGCATCGCCACACCCAGAATCCTGAACGGCGCGCCCTGTTCCACCGCAGCGGCGGTGTAATCGGCGGCGGAAATCCCCACCAGCGCAGTGCCCGACACTACGGGCGGCTCCACGGGGGCGTTCGGACCGCCCTGCAACAGCGCCACCTCAAGCCCCTTTTCGGCCCACCACCCGCGCTCCTGCGCGATGTAGCTGCCGGCAAACTGCGCCGAATGCAGCCAGGACAACTGCAACGCCACCGGCGTCTGCGCAAAGGCCCGGCGCGGCGCAAGGCCCAGCGTCGCGGCACCCAGTCCGGCGGTGCCGGTGGCCAGAAGATGGCGCCTGGAAAGGATCGGTCCTGTCATGTTCCTGTTCTCCCTGTTCAAGCTACTAAGCCTAAGCTGGACGCACCGATTGGCAAGCCCTGCGCACCACGTCGCCCCGAATTCGGCTTCAACATACTGTCAAGCCTATGGTTTCATCACCGGCGCCTTTGGCCGCAGCCACAATGGCACAACTCCGGGCACCACCGCGACAACAAAGGTCAGCCCAAAGGCCACGCTGGTGGCCAACCCCTCGCTCGCCGTCGCGCCCGCCACCGGAAACAGCGCCGCCGCCGCCCCTTCGCGCAGTCCCCAGCCGCTGACCGACACCGGGATCAGCATGGTGAACAGGATCAGCGGCACCAGCGCCGCCACAACCACCAGCGGCAGGTGCACGCCCACCGCCCGGGCGCAAAAGGCGAAGGCGGCCAGATTGCACAGCGTCGTGCCGATGCTGAGGCAAATCTGCCCCGCCAGCACCTGCCGCGACGCCAGCGCCAACCGCAGCGCCCGCCAGAACCCCTGCACCCCCCGCCCGATCCGCCCCGGCACCCGTGTCGCCGCCAGCACAACCAGCGGCAAAGCCAGCCCGCACAGCACGATCAGGCTGACCGGCCCGACCAGCCACCCGGGCCAGTCCAGCCCTCCGGGCAGCGCCAGCGTCACCCCGAATGCCAGCGCCAGCACCGCGAACATCGCGATCTGGCCCGCCAACCGCTCGAACACCACCGCCTGCCCCGAGGCCAGCAACCCCGCCTGACCCCGTGCGCGCAGCGCGCGCCCCGCATCGCCGATCATCCCGCCGGGCAGCGCTTGGTTGACGATCTGCGCCAGGTAATATTCGCCAATCGCCCGCGTCCGGCTCAGCGCAATGCCCAAGGGCGCCGCCGTCAGCCGCCAGCGCAGCGCCGACAGCACGGTCTGCACGCTCAGCGCAACAAGCGCCGCCAGCAGCCACAGCGGATCGGCCCCCGCCAGCAGGTGCAGCGCCGCGGCCCCGTCGGCCAGGTGCCATAGCACCGCCAGCAGGGCGATCCCCACCGCGATCTGCGCCCCCCGGATCACCCGGGGCGGCACCCTCATCCCGCCGCACCCGTGGAAAACGCCTGCAACAGCCGGTCGCGCAGCCCGTCCATGGGCATCACCGGCGTGTCCGGCGCCGGGATCAGCCCGCGGTCCCAGCCCCATCCCGACACACGGTCCACCAAAGCCGCAGGCCCGATCACATGCACCGGCACATCGGGCCTCTCGTCCAGCGCCACGAACCCCGCCGCCTGATGATCGCCCACAACGAAGATCAGCGGCGGATCGCCTGCATGGCGCGCGGCATAACCGATCACCGTGCGCAGGGCATAATCGATGGAAAGCCGGTACTGCGCGCGCACCCTGTCCCGGTCGCGCCACACCACATCGGGCGGATCGCCCGAGGCCGCCATGGTATCGAAAATCCGCCCGTCGCCCATGTCGTCCCAGCCCACCAGTTCGGGCACCGGCACCCAGGGCGCGTGAGACGACGACAGCGCAATCTGCGCGAACAGCGGGCGGTCGTGGCCCCCGTCGCGCAGCAGCCGGTCCAACGCCCCCAGCGTGAACTGATCTGGCATCGTCACCCAGTTGAAAGGTTGCCCGGCGTACCCCAGGTCCGCCGCCGCGAACACGGCATCAAAGCCCATGAAATCCGCCTCGGGCCAGGCCAGCGTGATCTGCGGCATCACCGCCGCCGTCCGGAACCCCGACCGCGCGGCCAGGTGAAACAGCGTCTCGCGCCCACTGACCAGCGCCGCGCGATACCGGGTCTGGTCGTCGATCCACAGCCCGTTGGCAAATGTCGCATGGGCCAGCCAGCTTTGCCCGCCCCGCGTGGGCGAGGAAACAAAACCGGAACGCGTGGCAAGACCAAGGTCGCCCAGCCGCGCCGCCCCCGCCGCCAGGGTGGCGCGGTGCAGATCGGCGTAAAGCGGCGTGTCCAGACTGGTGCGTCCATAGCTTTCGACGAAGATGATCAGAACATCCCGGTCGATGGCATCCAGCAGCCCCTCGGCCCCGATGAACGGATCGTTCCGGGCCGCGACGGCAAAGGCCCGCAACTCGGCAATCGTGGCGCGCGCCTGCACCAACCGTTCGGCCCCCACCCGTGCCGTGAAGGCCGCGCCGGGCGGATCGATGGGCAAGCCCCAGCGGCCCATCGCCTGCCCGATCTCGGCCAGGGCAACCACCGCCGCCAGCCCTGCCACAACACCCGACAGACCCGCCAAAGGCCGCGCCAGACGCACCCGCGCCCAGACCCCGGTCGCCCACCACAACAGCGCTGTCACCAGCGCCAGCGCCAGCACCGCACCCAGCACCGCAGCCACGGTCATCACCCCGCCCATGGCCCCCGTCATCAACCGCACCGCCGCCTCGATCAGCGGCAGGTCGGCCACCGGATTGAAGCCGCGCCCCATGGCCGTGAACATCCCGAAATCCGCCGCCTTCAGCAGCGCGATCAGCACCAGCGCGCCCACCAGCACGACCCGCACCACCGCAGCGGCCCGCCCCCCCAGCGCCATCAATCCCAACAGGATCACCGGCAACTCCAGCGGAAACAGGCCGAACGCGCCCCAGGTCATCGCCGCCGGATGGTTCGGCTGGATCAGCACCAGCCACAACACCAACGCCGCCAGCCCCAGCCGCACCAACCCGCCTGCGCTCATCCGCGCGCCCGCCACAGCCACAACACATCGCGCCCGAACGACCAGACAAGCGCCAGCACCACGGCGAAGGCCATCACACCCCCCAGGGCACCGCCGACAAACGGCAGTTGCAGCGCGATCAGCACCGCCAGTTGCACCACACAGACCACCTTGCGCGAAAACCGCGCAGGCAGCGGCCCATCCAGCCAGGGAAACACCAGCCCCGCCACGAAGAACCCATAGCGCGGCAGGCCCAGCACCAGAACCACCGCCCCGGCACTGCCCCCGGCAAAGGCATGCAGCGCCAGAACCAGCGCCAGCGCCGAGTCCACCTCCATGTCGAACCGCGCGCCAAAGTCCGACACCCGCCCCTCGCGCCGCGCCAGCCAGCCATCGACCCCGTCCAGCATCAACGCCAGACCGGCCAGCGCAAAGACGGCCCATGGCGCCACAACCCCCGCCACCAGCGGTCCGGACAGCGCCGCCACCGCCATCAGCCGCGCCAACGTCACCGCATTGCACAGGCCAAGGGTGGCATGGGGAAACGTGCGGTGCAGGAAAAAGGCTGAAACCGCAACCCCGCCGCCGTAAAGCACCAGCGCCGACGCCAGACTGCCGCCGCCCCGCACCCCGAACACCGCAACCTCGATCAGCACCAGCCAGCCCAGCCACGCCACCGCCCACAGCCCGAACTGCACCCGCGGGTCGGTTGCCCGGACCGGGGGACGCCAGCGCAGGGGCCTGCGCGGGGAGGCGGGATGCGTGTAAGCCATCAGTGAAACATAGTCCTGCGCCGGGCCAATCAAGACCCGCGCGATGCAGCTTGATCCGGGGCCGCTTCGGCCATAGCCTCTGGTCGATAGAGCCACCCGGAGGGAAATTCAAGCCATGACGTATCGCCGCCCCGCGCGCCTGCTGCACTGGATCATGGCGCTGCTGATCCTGCTGACGATCCCTGTCGGGCTGCTGATGGTGCAGCAGGGGTTGGACCGGTCGCTGCAAAACGCCCTGTTCCTCTATCACAAGAACGTCGGCGTCCTGCTTTTGCTGCTGGTGTTCGCCCGACTGATCTATCGCTGGCGCCGCCCGCCACCCCCCTTGCCCGCCACGGTGCCCGTCTGGCAACAGCGGGTCTCGGCGGCCAGCCACGGCGCGCTCTACCTGCTCCTGGTGGTGGTGCCGCTGGCCGGGTATGTGCGCGTGCGCGCCGGGGGTTTTCCGATTGAATCGCTGGATGCTCTCGGCATCTCCAGCTTCATCCCCCGGTCCAAGGAACTGGCCGAGACAGCCAAGACCATCCACTATTTCGGTGGCATTGCCATCGCCGCCGTCATCGCGCTGCACATCGGCGCCGCCCTGCACCACGGGCTGATCAAGCGCGACGGCATCTTTTCGCGCATGTGGCCGCCGTTCGGCAAAAGCGCCCGCCGCTGATCACCCCAGGCTGACCGTCGCCGCCAGGGGCCGATGGTCGGAAACCGCGCGAATCCCCCCGCCATCCAGCACCCGCGCCTGCACCACCTGTCCCGGCGCCGTGGTCAGCACCCGGTCCAGCGGCAGGAACGGGCGGCGGATCGGAAAGGTTGCCAGCGCCGGGCCATTGAACCGCTGTCCCATGATCCGCTCGGACAGGGCCAACCCGCCCCAGGGCCGCCACTCGTTCAGATCGCCGCACAGGATGGACTGGCGCGCCGCGCGCCGGAACAGATGCTGGCCCAGCGTGCGCAACTGCACGATCCGCAACCCCTGGGACAGCGACAGATGCGCCCCGATCAGCCGGACTTGCCGCCCCTCCTTCACCAGATCCGCAATCACGGCCCCCCGGTGGCAATGGCCGGGCAAATCCAGCAGCACGATATCCTGCACCTCGATCCCGGGTGCGACAAACAGGATCACCCCCAGAAACCCGTGGCTCTGCACCCCCCAACGTGCCGCCGGATCGCCATGCAGACAACACAGCCCCGTCTCATCCTGCAGCCGCGCGATATCCAGCATCCCGCGATGGGGCGGCCGTTCGCCGTCCGCCTCGGTCAGGATCAGCGCATCCATGCCCGGCGCCCAGACCTCGGACACCAGCACATCCAGCGTGCGCGCCGGGTCGATCACCCCGTCATTTCCCCGCGCCCGGTGGATGTTCCACGTCACGCAGGACAGGACAGGCCCGTTGTGCACCGCCATGAAACCCTCCCGCTGTCGCACGAGACCTAGAGCCGGAAACACGCCCCGTCAAACCGCGCCCCCTGCGATCAACGATTGCGCGACACCACCGTGTCTCTCTAGGCTCGCACCTGACGCAGCCCGCGCGAAAGGATCGCCGATGAACCGGATCACAAGGGTCGACATCACCATGGTCGATCTCGCGCCGAAGGTCCGGCGCCAGGACGCCATCCAGTCCTTCGTCAGCCAGGAAACCCCCCTTGTCACCCTGCACGACAGCGATGGCGCCTCGGGCACCGGCTATTGCTATACCATCGGAACGGGCGGCCCTGCCATCGTCTCGCTGTTGCAGACCGTGCTGGCGCCGCTGCTGATCGGGCGCGATCCCGACCGGATCGAGGGGCTTTGGCGCGACATGCTGCTGGCCACCCATGCCACTGCCGTGGGCGCCATCACCTCGCTGGCGCAGGCGGCCATCGACACCGCCCTGTGGGATATGCGTTGCAAACGCGCCGCCCTGCCCCTGTGGAAAGCGGCGGGAGGCGCCAAAACCGACGTGCCGCTTTACACCACCGAAGGCGGCTGGCTGCATCTTGATGAAAGCCAACTGGTCGAGGATGCCCTTGCCATGCAGGCCCGGGGCTTTCGCGGATCCAAGATCAAGATCGGCAAGCCGCATCTCAGTCAGGACGCCGCCCGCCTGTTGGCCATGCGGCTTGCCCTCGGCGATGGGTATGACCTTATGGTCGATGCCAACCAGAGCCTGTCGCTGTCCGAGGCGATCCGCCGCGCCGCGATGCTTGAGGATCATGGGGTCGCCTGGTTCGAGGAACCGATGCGCGCCGACGATGTCGGCAGCCATGTGCGCCTGGCCCAATCCACCCACGTGCCCATCGCCGTGGGCGAAAGCCTGTATTCCATCAGCCAGTTCAAGGATTACCTGACCAGCGGCGCCGCCTCGATCGTACAGGTCGATGTGGCACGGATCGGCGGCATCACGCCGTGGCTCAAGGTGGCGCACATGGCCGAGGCGCACAATATCGCCGTCTGCCCGCATTTCCTGATGGAGTTGCATCTTTCGCTGGTCTGCGCCGTGCCCAACGCGCCCTGGCTGGAATACATCCCCCAACTGGACGAAATCACCCACACCGGTCTGCACATCGAAAACGGCCGGGCGACGGCCCCCGATGCCCCGGGCCTCGGCATCGACTGGGACTGGCGCGCGATCCGCCGGCGCGCCCTGATGTCCGACAGCATCAAACAAGGCGCCTGAACCCATGCGCCTTGACGCCCACCAACATTTCTGGACCCTGTCGCGCGGCGATTACGGCTGGCTCACGGCCGACCTGTCCGCCCTCTACCGCGATTTCGGCCCCGCCGATCTGGTGCCGCTGCTGGATCGCCACGCCATCGGCGGCACCATTCTGGTCCAGGCCGCCCCGACTGACGCCGAAACCGATTTCATGTTGTCCCTCGCCGCGCAGCATGGCTTCATCAAGGGTGTCGTCGGCTGGGCCGATTTCGCCGCCCCGGATGCACCGGCGCGGATCGTGGCTCTGTCCCGCAACCCAAAGCTGCTGGGCCTGCGCCCGATGATCCAGGACCTGCCCGACGACGACTGGATCACGCGCGACGGTCTGGATGCCGCCTTCGACGCGCTCATCGCCCGGGATCTGACCTTCGACGCCCTCGTCCTGCCCCGCCACCTCGGGCCACTGCTAACGCGGATGCGCCGCCACCCCGCCCTGCGCGTCGTGATCGACCATGGCGCCAAACCGCCCCTCGCCCATGGCCCTCTGGACGGCTGGGCACGCGACATGGCGACCCTCGCCCGCGAAACCGGCGCATATTGCAAGCTCTCGGGCCTTGTGACCGAGGCAGGGCGGGGCTGGACCGTCGACACCCTGCGCCGCTGCACCGATCACCTGCTGGACATCTTCGGCCCCGACCGCCTGATCTGGGGCAGCGACTGGCCGGTCTGCACCCTCGCCGCCAGCTACGCCGACTGGTACGCCGCCACCGACCGCCTGCTGGCGGACCTCACCGAAGCCCAGCGCACCGCGATAACCGGCCTCAACGCCGCCCGCGCCTACCGCCTGCCTCAACCGGCATAGCCGAACATCCGCGGCAACCACAACACCACCCCCGGCGCCAGCGCCAGCCACAAAAGAGCCAACAGCAACACCCCCAGGAACGGCCATATCTCGGCGATGATCTCGGACAGCGGAATCCGCGTCACCGCATTGATCACGAACAGCAATATCCCATAGGGCGGGGTGATCAGCCCGATCATGCAGTTGATCACCGCCACCACCCCGAAATGTACGAGGTCGATCCCCAGATCGCGGCAGGCGGGCAGGAACAGCGGGATGATGACAAGGATGATCGTCGTGGCATCCAGCACGCACCCCAGCAGCAGCAACAGAACCATCACCCCCAGCATGAAGGCGACGGGCGACACATCCAGCCCCACCAGATGGGCGGCCAGAAGGCGGGGGATGTTCTCGGACGCGACCACATAGTTCAGGATCAGCGCGCCGCCGATCACCAGGCCCACGGCAGCGGAGGACCGCGCGCTTTCCACCAGAATATCGAACAGGGCGCGAAAGCTCAGCGCGCGATAGAACAGCGCCGACAGCACAAGAGCATAGAACGCCGCCACCGCCGCCGCCTCGGTGGGTGTCGTCACCCCGCCATAGATGCCGTAGAGCAGGATCGCAGGCATCAGCAGCGCCGGAAAGGCATTGGCCGTGCGACGCGGCAATTCGCGCACCGGCACCGGCACCTCCAGCGCAAAGCCCCGCCGGTGCGCAAGCGCCGAATTCATCGCCATCAGCACCACGCCCATGATCAGCCCCGGCACGATGCCCCCCAGAAACAGATAGCCGATCGAGGTGTTGGACACCAAAGCATACAGAACCATCGGAATGGACGGCGGAATGATCGGCCCGATGGTGGCCGATGCGGCGGTGATCGCGGCGGCATAGCCGCGCGGATATTGCCCGCCCTTCGTCATCATCTGGATGATGATCTTGCCGATCCCCGCCGCATCCGCCACGGCTGACCCCGACATGCCGGAAAAGATCAGCGAGGCCACCACATTCACATGGCCAAGCCCACCGCGAAACCGCCCCACCAGCGCCACGCAGAACGACAGCAGGCGATCCGAAATCGTGCCCGCGTTCATGATATTGGCCGCCACGATGAACAGCGGCACCGCCAGCAGGATGAAACTGCCGTACAGCCCGTCCATCAGCACCTTGCCCGCAATCCCGATTCCCTGTCCCGCCACGGCAAGATAGGCAAAGGCCGAGATCAGGATGGCATAGGCAATGGGCGCCCCGATCCCGGCAAGGCCGAACATCACGATCAGGCAGATTCCGAACGCCAGGCTCATGCGCCATGGTCCGGGTCATCGACACCATGGCGGAACGCTTGGTAAACGGCCCAGGCATAGCGCGCGGCGACAGCAAACAGGAACAGCATGTAGACCGAATAGATGTCGCGCATCCTGATCCAGTCGCCCAGCAGGTGCGACAGCGTCGCCGTCTTCTTCAGCCGCAGGATGTGAAACTTTTCCCATGTCGGGCCGATGGACGCCGCCAGTCCGATGCAGATCGCCAGACCCGCGACAATGGCGAACCAGCGCCGCACCGAAGGGCGCACCGCCAGATACAGAATATCGAACGTCACATGGTCGCGGTCGCGCACCACAAAGGCATTGCCCCAGAACACCAGCCAGACCCACAGCGCCAGACAGAATTCCAGCGTCCAGCCATACAGCGACGGCTCCAGCAGCGGAAACCGCGCCGCCAACCCCTCGACCCGGGCCGAATAGCGCACGGCGATCTGCAACACGAACGTCAGGAACATCAGCGCCATCAGCGCCGCTGCAACAGCCTGTGCCGTGGTGCGCAAGACGACAAGAGAGTTCATGCAATGCGTCCCGGCAAGGCCAGGGGGAAAGGCAGACACGCCGCCTTTCCCCGGTTCAGATCAGGCTCAGTTGCCCAGGGCGTTGATCTTTTCCAGCACGCCCTCGGGCCAGGATGCGGCGAACTCAGAACCGACATACTGCTGCTGCACATGGCTGCGGAAGGCGTTCAGGTCAGGCTCGTACAACTCCATTCCCTGAGCCTCAAGGAACGACACCAGCCCGTCCTCCTTGGCCAGCTGCTTGACCCGTCCACTCTCGGCGGCGTCCTCGGCGGCCTTCTGCACCGTCGCCTGCTGCTCGGGGGTCATCTGATCCCAGACTGCCTTGGAAAACGCCACATAGTTCAGGTCCACCAGATGCGAGGTCAGCGCGACCTGTTTCGTCACCTCATAGAATTTGGCATCCACCACCGTTGGCAGCGGATTGTCCTGCCCGTCGACGCTGCCGGTCTGCAACGCGGTATAGATCTCGGTGAACGCCATGGGCGTCGGGTTGGCGCCCAGGGCCTTGCCCAGAAACTGCCAGGCATCGGTGCCGGGCATCCGCAGGTTCACACCCGCCAGATCGGCGGGGGTCATCACCGTCAGTTCTTCTTTCGACTGGCGCAGGTTCACATGCCGCCGCCCCAGATACATCACGGCCAGCAGTTTGACGCCAAGCTCATCCTCGACGGTCTTCTTGAACTGGTCCATCAGCGGATCGTTGAACACCGCCACCTGATGCGCCGCACTCTGGTGCACATATCCCGTGGCGAAGATCGAGAATTCCGGGAAGAACTGCGCCAGTTCCTGCGCCGAGGCGATCGACATCTCCAGATCGCCCGAGGCGATCGCCTCAAGCTCGGAATTCTGCGCAATCAGCGAGGCGTTGTAATGCGGCTGATAGTCGGCAAACCCCGCCACGGCAGGCGCGAACACCTCGGCCAGCGCGACCGAGCGCTGGTCGGTTTCCGATGCAGGCGTCGACATGCGCAGGGTGATGTTGTCCTGCGCCATGGCAGGTGCGGCCAGAGCGGCCGCGCACAGCGCGATCATCGCGCGGCGGGTGAAATCGAACGTCATCTTGTCTCCTCCAGTTTCGCGGTTCGTTGACCGCCCTTGTCCACAGACACCGCCCGTGGAAATTCCCATTCCGATCAGGCCTCGACCGACGCACCCTCGGCCAGCAGCGCCGCCCGTGCCCCCGGCCCGGGCGGTGCGAGGGGCGGGCGCACCCGTTCCCATGCCGGATCGCCGGTCTGCGCTGCCAGCAGCACCTTGACCGCCGGAACCACCGGCCCCGCCACCACCGCATCCACCTGACGCGTCAGTGCCAGATCCTCGGTGCCCGTGTCGAACAGCGCGCGCAGCCGGGCCGAGTGCAAGTTGGCCATGCCACAGATCGATCCGGCCGCCCCCAGCGCCAGCGCCCGGTGCAACAACCGCTCGTCCCCCACCAGAACCGGCAGGCCGCCCCAGATCAGCAGACGCTCGGAATTCTCCCAATTGCCCGAACTGTCCTTGATCGCAACCACCCGCTCGGGAAAATCGCCGCGCAGTCCCGTGACCAGATCAAAGGACAGCGGCACGCCGGTGATCTGCGGAATATGATAGAGGATGAACTTCGCCCGCCGGTCTGCCTGCGCGAACAACGCCGCATGCCAGGCCCGCAAACCCGTGTCGTCCGGCGCCGGAAAATAGAACGGCGGCAACAACAGGAACGTGTCGATCCCGAAGGTCAGCGCCTGGTCGATCTGAGCCAGCGTATCGCCAAGGGACGTGGCACACAGCCCCGCGAACACCTTTTCGGGCGCAACCGCGTCCAGCAGCGCCGCCATGGCAGGCCCCCGCTCGGCCAGGGCAATCGACGCCCCCTCGCCGGTGGTGCCGAACAGCGTCACGCCATGGGCGCCGTGCGTCATCATCCGGCGGGCATGGGCCGCCAGGCGCGCGGTATCGATGGCGCCCCCGGGCGTGAAGGGCGTCAGAAGCGCGACAGAAATTCCGATGCTCGGCATGGTTTCATTCCACAGTTGGCTCGACGTCATGTTAATGGCACCGCATGGACTGTAAAGCCGGTATCACCTACTGACCGGCCCCAACCCCCGAAAAAGGCCCGCCCCATGCCCCATGTTGTCTGCGCCGGGCTGATCACCGTCGATTTCATCTATGAAATCGACGGCTTCCCGACCGAGGGCACCAAGAACCGCGCCACCGGGGCGCAGATGGTGGCGGGTGGCGGCGCCTTCTATGCCGCCTCGGCCATCGCTGCCCTGGGCGGTCAGGTCAGCCTGGCCGGGGCGATGGGCGACGACGCGCTTGGCGCCGTGGTGCGCGCCGCCCTTGCCGACCGGGGCATCGACGCCACCCATCTGCGGACCTGCGCCGGGGTCGGCACCGCCCGGTCCGCCGTGATCGTCACCGCCGGGGGCGAACGCACGGTGGTCAACCACCGCGACGCGGCCCTGTTCGCCGACACCCCCACCCTGCCGCGCAGCTTTGACGCAGCCCTTGCCGACACCCGATGGCCCCTCGGCGCCGCCGCCCTGATGCAGGCCGCGCGTCAGGCGGGCAAACCGGGTGTGCTGGACGCCGAAAGCCCGGTGCGCCTGGCCAGCGCCGCCCTGAGCGTCGCCAGCCATGCGGTGTTTTCCGAACAGGGGTTGCGCGATTTCGCCGGGGCCTGCGACGCCGCCGCATTGGCCAGCGTGGCCCATGACCTCGGAACCTGGGTCGCGGTGACGCGGGGGGCCCTGCCCGTGCTCTGGCACACCGGCACCACCTCGGGCGAGACCGCGACCTTTGCCACCCACACCATCGACACCCTCGGTGCGGGCGACGTCTGGCACGGTGCCTTCACCCTGGCGCTGGCCCGGGGTCTGGCCGAACCCGCCGCCCTGCACCACGCCAACGCCGCTGCCGCCCTCAAGGTCGCGCGCCGCGCCGGGGAAATGCCATCCTGCGCCGAGGTTGATGCACTGCTGGCGCGCGCTCGGCTTCCGGGCAAAGCGCAACCCCGAACAAAGCCACAGCCCCCGCCCGAATGAAGCCGTGATCCGACATCGCCGGCGCCAGTTGCGCGCCCTGCCCATGCGATACCCCTGCCGTGGCCCCCGGATACGTCAGGCACCCCAGAACCCGCCCCGCGCCAATCACCTGCGCGCGGATGATTGGCGGAACACCGGCGCCTCGAAATCCCGAAACACCCCCAGCGCCGACAGGTCGTTCGGCCCGATGAAGACCCCGTCGATCCCGGGCAGGTCCAGCAGGCCGGGCAAGGCGTCGATCCCCCGGGCGTCTCGATCTGGAAGATGAAGGTCGTCGCCGCGAAAATACTCCATCGCCAGAAACCCCTGATCCGACGCCGCAATGGCCCCCACCGCGATGCTCCGCTGCCCCTCCGGCGCAAACAACCCGGCGCGCAGGATCGCCCGCGCCTGGGCGCCACTGTCCACCGCCGTCGCCAGAACCACATTCGCCCCCGCATCCAGCCCCCGCTTGATCGCGCTGACACTGTGATCGGGCAGAAGCCGCACCGCGTATGGGCGTCGACGCGAGGGGGTGTTCGGCCCCGTCTGCGCCGGGAAGCTTGCGAAAGGCTGCAACCGTCACAGGGTGTCAGGCGTGCGGCGCGGGTGGTCGTGCGGGCGGCTCAGCCCCCGGACCAGGGGGGCGCGGTGCGGTTCAGGAAGGCGGCGATGCCCAACGCCGCCTCTTCGCCCTCCCAGGTGTCGGCCAGGCGGCGGATCGTGTCGTCGATCATGGCCTCGTCGATCCGGGGCCCGAGGCTGCGCAACAGCGCCTTTGCCGCACCGACGGCATGGGGAGCGACGGCCAGATACGGCTCGGTCTCGGCCTGAATTGCGGCGTCCATGGCGCCGGCCGATACGACGCGGCTGACGATGCCAAGGGTTTGCGCCTCGGTCGCATCGAAGGGGCGCGCAGACATGAACACCCTGCGGGCGTTGCCCTCGCCCATGCGGGCCACGACATAGGGGCCGATGGTTGCCGGAATCAGGCCAAGGCGGGTTTCGGTCAGGGCGAATACAGTCTCAGTTTCAGCCAGCACCACATCGCAGACGCAGGCCAGCCCGACGCCGCCACCATAGGCGCCACCGTGAATGCGCCCGATCAGGGGGGTGGGCATTTCGTTGAGAGCCTTGAGCATCATCGCCAGTTTGCGCGCCTCTGCCATCCGGATGACGCGGTCGGCGCCGATCTGGGCCTGCATCCACGCAAGGTCTCCCCCGGCGCAGAAAAGCTTGCCCGCGCCCGACAGCACCATCGCGCGGGTGGTGGGGGCGGCGCCCAGGGTCAGGGCCAGATCGGTGAGGTCGGCGATCATCTGGGCCGACAGCGCATTGCGCTTTTCAGGCAGGTTCAGTGACACATGGGCGATGCCCCGGGGGTCGGTGGTGACGGCGAGGGTCTGGTACATGTCAGCCGGTCCTCAGAGTGCGGGCAAAGCGGGCGGCCTGTTCCAGGCGGTCCGTGTCGATGCCGGTGGGGTGGCCGAGGCGGTGGAGCAGGGCGACGACGGCTTCTGTCGCGACATTTCCGGCGGCGCCGGGAGCATAGGGGCAGCCGCCGAGCCCGCCCACGGCGGCATCGAAGGTGCGCAACCCCCGGGCGAGGGCGATCTCGATATTGGCCAGCGCCTGTCCGTCCGTATCGTGGAAATGACCCGAAAGCGCGGCGGCGGGCAGGTCTGCGAGGACGGCGGCAAGCATGGCGTCGGCGGTTTCGGGGGTGGCGCGGCCAAGGGTGTCGCCCAGACTGATCCGGGTGCAGCCCATGGCGTAGAGGGCGCGTGCGACGCGGGCCACCGCAGCAGGGGTGACGGGGCCGTCGAAGGGGCAGTCGGTGACGCAGGACACATAGCCGCGCACCGGGATCAGTGACGTTTTGGCAGCGGCCAGGACGGGGGCGAAGCGGTTGAGGCTTTCGTCGATCGAGCAGTTGATGTTGGCCCGCGAGAAGCCTTCGGAGGCCGATGCGAACACCGCCACCTCGTCGGCCTTGGCCGCTTTGGCAGCCTTGAACCCTTTGAGATTGGGGGTCAGGGCCGCATAGCGCACAGCGGGGCGGCGGGCGATGCCTGCCATGACCTCGGCGGCGTCGGCCAGTTGCGGCACCCATTTCGGGCTGACAAAGCTGGTCACTTCGATTGCTGTCACGCCGCAGTCGGACAGCATGTCGACCAGGGCGATCTTGTCGGCGGTGGCGATGGGGGTGGGCTCGTTTTGCAGGCCGTCCCGGGGGCCGACCTCGTAAACAGTGACTGTTTCAGCCATTTTCGGGGTCCAGCCGCAGAAGCAGCGTGCCATCGCTCACCTGATCTCCGGGTGCTGCCAGAAGTTCGGCGACGGTGCCGTCACGGGGGGCGGTGAGGGTGTGTTCCATCTTCATCGCCTCAAGCACGATCAGGGGGTCGCCCTGTGTCACGAACTGGCCGGGGGCCGCGCGGACCTGCTTGACGAGGCCGGGCATGGGGGCGGTGACGGTGTCGCCCCCGGCGCCGCTGTCAGGTGGGCCCGAGAGGGGATCGGGCAGGTCGAAGACAGGGCTTTGGCCCCGGATGAAGACCGTGATCCGGGCGCCGTGTCGCACGGCATGCAGGCGCTGGCGCTGGCCGTTTGTTGCAAGGTCATAGGCGGTGCCCCCTGCGGTGGTGACGTGCAGATCGGTGCCGTTGACGTTGAAATGATCGGGGGCGATGATTTCGATGGCCATGGGGCAGGGGGTTTCATGGTGTAACAGGGTCACATCGTGTTGGGCGGCGCCCCAGTGGCGCCAGCCGGTCAGCGCCTCCCACGGGTTCGATGGCGTGCTCGGGGCCAGCAGGTTTGTGGCGAGAAGGGCGGCGAGAGCCTGGGCGGAAGGATCGGGCGCCGCGTCGGGCAGCAGATCGGCAAGGTCGCGGGCGATGAGACCGGTGTCGACATCGCCTGCGGCAAACCCCGGGTGGCGTGACAGGGCCGCGAGGAATGCCAGATTCGTCACTGATCCGGCGACCTGGGTCGATTCGAGGGCAGAGTTCAGCTGTTGCAAGGCGGCGGCGCGGGTGGGGCCGTGGGTGATGACCTTGGCGATCATCGGGTCGTACCAGGGCGCGATGTCGTCACCCGGACCCACGCCGCTGTCGATGCGCAGGGCACCGTTGGTGAAGGCCGTGGCGGGGGGAAAGGTGAGGTGGTCGAGGCGGCCGGTGGCGGGCAGGAAGCCCTTGGGCACATCTTCGGCATAAAGGCGCGCCTCGAATGCGTGGCCGGTGATGTGCAGATCGGATTGGGCGAAGGGCAATGGGTTTCCAGCCGCGATGTGCAGTTGCAGTTCGACGAAATCGAGGCCGGTGATGGCTTCGGATACCGGGTGTTCGACCTGAAGGCGGGTGTTCATTTCCATGAACCAGAAGCGGTCGGGGCGCAGGCCGTCTGTGCCATCGACGATGAATTCGACGGTTCCGGCGCCCTGGTAGTGGACGGCGCGGGCGGCTTCGACGGCGGCACGGCCCATGGCGGCGCGCATTTCCGGGGTCATGCCGGGGGCGGGGGCCTCTTCGATGACCTTCTGGTGGCGGCGCTGGAGCGAGCAATCACGCTCGAACAGATGAACGGTGTTTCCATGGGCGTCGCCAAAGACCTGGATTTCGATGTGGCGCGGTTTGTTGACATATTTCTCGACGAGAACGGCCGCGTCGCCGAAGCTGGAGAGGCCCTCGCTCTGGGCGCTGGCGAGGGCGTCGGGGAAATCAGCCGGGGCCTGGACAAGGCGCATGCCCTTGCCGCCGCCCCCGGCGCGGGCCTTGATCAGGACGGGATAGCCGATCTTGGCGGCCTCGTCGGCGAGACGGGCGGGGGATTGGTCGGCGCCGTGGTAGCCGGGCACGATGGGCACGCCAGCCTTTTGCATCAGTGTCTTGGCCGCGTCCTTCAGGCCCATGGCGCGGATCGCGGCGGCGGAGGGACCGATGAAGGTGAGTTGCGCGGCGGTGACGGCCTCGACGAATTCGGGGTTTTCGGACAGGAAGCCATAGCCGGGGTGGATGGCCTCGGCCCCCATGGCAAGGGCAGCTGCGATGATCGCGTCGGCGCGCAGATAGCTGTCAGCGGGGGCGGCGCCGCCGATATGGACGGCGGCGTCGGCAAGGCGGACATGGGCGGCGTTTGCGTCAGCGTCGGAATGGACGGCGACGGTGCGAATGCCCATGCGGCGGGCGGTGTGGATGACGCGGCAGGCAATTTCGCCGCGGTTGGCGATGAGCAGGGTGTGGAACATCGGGGGTTACATCCGGAAAACGCCGAAGCGCGTTTCGGGGATGGGGGCGCCCCTGGTGGCAGCAAGGGACAGGCCCAGCACATCGCGGGATTTGCGCGGGTCGATGATGCCATCGTCCCACAGGCGGGCGGTGGCGTAGAGCGGGTGGGATTGCTCCTCGAACATCGACAGGGTGGGCGATTTGAAGGCGGCTTCCGCGTCAAGCGACCAAGTACCGCCCGCGCGCTCGATGGCGTCACGCCTGACGCTGGCCAGAACGCCCGCGGCCTGTTCGCCACCCATGACCGAGATGCGCGAGGTGGGCCATGTCCACAGGAAGCGCGGGTCATAGGCGCGGCCGCACATGCCGTAATTGCCCGCACCGAAGGAACCCCCGACGATCATGGTGATTTTCGGCACCGAGGTGGTGGCAACGGCAGTGACCAGTTTCGCGCCATCCTTGGCGATGCCGCCGGTTTCGGCCTTCTGGCCCACCATGAAGCCGGTGATGTTCTGGAGAAATATCAAAGGAATGCGGCGTTGCGCACAGAGTTGCACGAAATGCGCGCCCTTGAGCGCCGAGTCCGAGAAGAGGACGCCGTTGTTGGCGAGGATACCGACCGGCATCCCCCAGATATGGGCAAAACCGGTGACGAGGGTGGTGCCATAGCGCGCCTTGAATTCGTCGAAACGGCTGGCGTCGACGAGGCGGGCGATCAGTTCGCGGCTGTCATAGGGGGTGCGCAGGTCGGCGGGGACGATGCCGAGGATGTCGTCGGGGTCATAGAGCGGCGGTTCGGCGTCGCGAAGGGTGGGTGGCAACCCATCGGCGCGAAGGGAGGCGACGGCCTGTCGGGCAAGGGCGAGGGCATGGGCATCGTCGCGCGCCAGGTGGTCGGCGACGCCGGACAGCCGGGTGTGCACGTCGCCGCCGCCAAGGTCTTCGGCGCTGACCACTTCGCCGGTGGCGGCCTTTACAAGGGGCGGCCCGGCGAGAAAGATCGTGCCCTGGTTCTGCACGATGATGGTCACGTCCGACATGGCGGGCACATAGGCGCCCCCGGCGGTGCAACTGCCCATGACCACGGCGATCTGGGGGATGCCGGCGGCGCTCATGTTGGCTTGGTTGAAAAAGATCCGGCCGAAATGGTCACGGTCGGGGAACACCCCGTCCTGGTTGGGCAGATTGGCGCCGCCGGAATCGACCAGATAGACGCAGGGCAGGCGGTTGGCGGCTGCGATCTCCTGGGCGCGCAGGTGTTTCTTCACCGACATGGGGTAATAGGTGCCGCCCTTTACCGTGGCATCGTTGCAAACGATCATCACTTCGCGCCCCGAAACACGCCCGATGCCCGCGATCACGCCTGCGCCGGGGGCGGCGCCATCGTACATGCCGTGGGCGGCCAGCGCGCCGATTTCAAGGAAGGGCGAGCCGGGGTCGAGCAGGCCCGCCACCCGGTCGCGCGGCAGCATCTTGCCACGGTCCGTGTGCCGCTGGGCCGCCTTGGGGCCACCCCCGGCGCGGGCGGCCTGGATGGCGGCCTCTATCGGTTGGATGGCGGCGATATGGGCGTCGCGGTTGGCGACGAAACTTGTCGCGCGCGGTGAGATATCGGATCGCAGAACCGCCATGCGCCCCCCTGACTCGGTCACCCGTCCATCAGGCATTGATTGACGGCCAAGCGCAAGGGCGCTGCGCGATCAGAGGTTGCTGTCGATCCAGCGCGACATCATCACCTTGTCACGAAAGCATTCCGAGGGCACGTTGCGGCGTTTCAGGCGCGCGATGCGTTCGGCAAAGGCCACCTGTTTCGAGGTTGGATAGCTGGCAAAGCGCCCGGCGTTCAGCGTGGCCTGCACCCGGTTCTCGTCGATCCATTCGGACAGGGCCCGTCTGTCGCCGCGCACGACATCGGGGACGGGTTTGCCGAGGCCGGTCGCAATCTGCTGGGCAAAGCGCAGCTGTTTGTCGGTGGCGGGCAGGTGGTGGTAATCATTGGTTTCGTCGGTCGGGTGGGGAACGGGCTCTTTGGTCATGATCTCCTCCAAGGTTTTGGCAGCGATTTCCTTCAAACTAGAACACAACAGGAACATTGTCAAGATACTGTGGTGTGCCAAGTGACGACACCCACATGAAGTAGGAATCCGATAGCATGGCGACAATGCGCCGGTCAGCGTATACGATAATGTGATCACCTCGAGCCAAGGCCGCATCTCATGCAATCCAAGCCCCTGCATAACACGACCATCGCGGTGGAGCGGCTGCGCGATCTGGTGTTCACCGGAAAGCTGGCGGCCAACAGCAGCCATCTGGAAAGCGAATTGGCCGAGGCCCTGGGCATGTCGCGCACGCCCGTGCGTGAGGCGTTGCGCACGCTGGCGGCCCAGGGGCTGGTCGAGATACGGCCCCGCCACGGGGTGCGGATTTGTGCGGTATCGCCCCGGGACATGGCCGAAATCTACGATGTTCTGACCGAGTTGGAGAGTCTGGCCGCATCCGATGCGGCCGGGCGCGGCCTGGGCGCGGGCGATCTGGCGAATCTGGCGCAGTTTCTTGATGAGATGGACGCTGCACTTGCGCGCAACGACCGCGCCGCCTGGGCCGAACGAGACGATGGCTTTCACTGCGAACTTGTGCGGTTGGGCGGCAATTCGCGGGTGATCGGGATTGTCGGGATGATGGCGGATCAGGTGCGCCGGGCCAGGTTGGTGACGCTTTACATGCGGCCCAATCCCGTGCAGTCGAACGCCGATCACCGGGGGGTGTATGAGGCGATCCGGGCCGGGCATGCGCATCTGGCAAGCGATCTGCACCGCGCACACCGACGTGCGGCCAAACGGATGCTGCTTGATCTGCTGACGCGCCATCATCTGAGCAGTCTTTGACGGCGGTGCTGGCGCCGGTGGTTCTTGCGCTTTAGGGTATGCTTCATATCCCCTGACGGAGCCTGTCCGATGACCGCCCTGCTGTTTCCCGCGCCCGACCTGCCCACCGTTCCCGTTGTCGGCGCGGCTGCGGCCTATCCGGTGGTGCGGATCTTCTGCGTCGGGCGCAACTATGCCGCCCATGCCGCCGAGATGGGCGGCGAGGTGGACCGCGAGGCGCCATGGTATTTCACCAAGTCAGCCCAGGCATTCTGCGGCGATGGGGCGACGGTGCCCTATCCGCCGGGCACCTCGAATTACCACCATGAGATGGAACTGGTGGTTGCCCTGGGGGCGCCAGTGTTCCGGTGTGACAAGGCGGCGGCGATGGCGTCGATTTTCGGCTATGGCTGTGGCCTCGACATGACGCGGCGCGACCGGCAGCAGGATGGCAAGGACCACCGCCGCCCCTGGGATCTGGGCAAGGATGTCGAGAATTCGGCAGTTCTGGGGGCGCTGACCCCGGCCGCAAAGGCGGGGCCACTGGCGGGCAAGCGGATACATCTGTCGGTGAATGGCACGGTGCGCCAGGATGCGGTTCTGGGCGACATGGTCTGGTCGGTGGACGAGATCGTCAGCCACCTGTCGCAGTATTACCATCTGCGCCCCGGCGATCTGATCATGACGGGCACACCTGCCGGGGTCGGGCCGGTGCTGGCGGGGGATGCGATCACGGCGGGGATCGACGGGCTGGGCAGCATCACCCACCGGCTGGGACCGGCGGAGTAGAAAAACCGGGTGACAAGGCGTTCGGCCTGTGTATCCATCAAGCGGGGCCAAAGGCTGGCCCCGAGATCGGGAGGAATGACATGATGAACAGACGCACCGTTCTGGCCGCCTTGGGCGGTCTGGCCCTGGGGGTGATGACGGCGACCGGCGCCATCGCGCAGGAGGTCACGCTGAAGCTGCACCAGTTTTTGCCGGCCCAGGCCAATGTGCCATCGCTGATCCTGGATGTCTGGGCCGACAATGTGGAAACCGCCTCGGACGGGCGGATCAAGGTTGACCGGTTTCCCGCCATGCAGCTGGGCGGCGCACCGACCGAATTGATGGATCAGGCCATCGACGGGGTGGCCGATGTGATCTGGACGGTGGTGGGGTATACACCGGGGCGGTTTCCCAGCACCGAGGTGTTCGAGTTGCCGTTCTTCGTGAACGACGCGCGGGCGGCTTCGTCTGCCTATTGGCAGATGTTCGAGACGCGAATGCAGGACGAGTTCAAGGATGTTCATATCCTTGGCACCTGGGTGCACGGGCCGGGCGTGATTCACATGTCGGACCCTGTGATGGTGCCGGGCGATCTGAACGGGATGAAGATTCGCGGCGCCTCGCGGCAGGTGAACGCCCTGCTTGAGACTTTGGGCGCGACGCCGGTGGGCATGCCGGTGCCCGCAATTCCCGAGGCGCTGAGCAAGGGGGTGATCGACGGCACGACCATTCCGTGGGAGGTGACGGGATCGTTGAAGATTTCCGAACTTGTCGGGTATCACACCGAGTTTACCGGGCCGATGCTGTATACCGTGACCTTTGTTCTGGCGATGAACAAGGGGGTCTATGACGGGTTGCCCGATGATCTGAAGGCGGTGATCGACGCGCAGTCGGGTCTGGAATTCTCGATGTTTGCCGGGGGCGTGATGCAGGACATGGACGCGCCTGCCCGCCAGATCGCGGTGGATGCGGGCAACGAGATCACCCGGCTGGACGCCGCACAATCCGCCGCCTGGGCCGCCGCCGCGCAACCCGTCTATGCCGCCTGGATCGCCGATGTGGCGGGCAAGGGCATCGACGGGCAGGCGCTGATCGACGAGGCGCGGGCGCTGATGGATGGCTATGTGCCGGTGAACTGATGCTGTTGCGCGGGCTGTGCACGCCATGGCCCGCGCGGCCCCTGGGGGCGCGATGCACCGCTTTTTCCTGACACTGTCGCATGTCATGGCCTGGGCCGGGGGTGCGATGTTGTGCCTGCTGATCCTGCTGACCTGCGTTTCGGTGCTGGGCCGGGGTTTGAACGGGTTTTTGCATTCGACCGAGGGTTTCGGGCTGTCGGCCTGGCTGCTGGGGCTTGGCATCGGGCCGGTGACGGGCGATTTCGAACTGGTCGAGGCAGGGATCGCGTTCACGATCTTTGCCTTCCTGCCGTTGTGCCAGATCACTGGCTCGCATGCGTCGGTGGACATTTTCACGGCGCGCTGGCCGGATCGGGCAAACCGCTGGCGGCAGATGCTGACGGATGTGGTGTTTGCCGGGGTGCTGGTGCTGATCGCGGTGCAACTGGCGGCGGGAACGGCCAGCAAGTTGAGCACGGGGCAGACGACATTCATGCTGCAGTTTCCCCTGTGGTGGGCCTATGCCCTGAGCCTTGTGGGGGCGGGAGTGGCGGCACTTGTCAGTCTCTATATCGCCGGAATGCGGGTCGTCGAACTGGTGCAGGGCCGGGATGGGGCGGCGTCTTGAGCGATCTGGCGATCGGGGCGCTTTCGTTTCCGGCGCTGCTGGGGCTGATCTTTCTGCGGGTGCCCATTGGCCTTGCCATGTTCCTGACCGGGCTTGTCGGGCTGGTGCTGGTGACGGGTGACACCACCCTGCCCTTCGCGCGGCTGAAATCCGAGACGTTCACCACTTTTTCCAGCTATTCGCTGTCGATCATCCCGATGTTCCTGCTGATGGGCCATTTCGCCACGCTGGGTGGGATGTCTCAGGCGCTGTTTCAGGCGGCGGCGGGGTTTCTGGGGCACCGGCGGGGCGGCGTGGCGATGGCGGCGGTGGGGGCCTGCGCGGGGTTCGGGGCGATCTGCGGATCCTCTCTGGCGACGGCGGCGACCATGGGGCGTGTGGCCTTGCCTGAGTTGCGGAAATATGGCTATGCCGGGGGATTTTCCACGGCGACGCTGGCGGCGGGGGGGACGCTGGGCATCCTGATCCCGCCGTCGGTGGTTCTGGTGATCTATGCGATCCTGACCGAACAGAACATCGCCAAGCTGTTTCTTGCCGCCTTCCTGCCCGGGCTGCTGGCAGCGCTGGGGTATATGGCGGTGATTTCGGTCTATGTGCGGCTCTATCCCGACTCGGCGGGCACACGGCCGCGTGTGGCCTGGGGCGAACGGGTGGGGCTTTTGCTGCGGGTCTGGCCGGTTCTGGCGGTGTTCGTGCTGGTGGTCGGGGGCATTTACCGCGGCTGGTTCACCCCGACCGAGGGGGCGGCGGTGGGCGCCTTTGGGACCGGGCTGATCGCCTGGGCCAATGGCGGGCTGACCTGGGCCAGTCTGGGTGAAAGCTTCTCTGTAACGGCCAAATCCACAGCGATGATATTTTTCATCGTGCTGGGGGCGGCGTTCTATAACGGCTTCCTGGCGCTGACGCAGGTGCCCCAGGAGATTGCGCTTTGGGTCACGGGCCAGGGATTCAGCCCGGTGGCGGTTCTTGTGGCGATCCTGATGTTCTATCTGATCCTCGGGTGTCTGATGGACAGCCTGTCGATGATCCTGCTGACGATCCCGATCTTCTGGCCGGCGGTGCAGGGGCTGGATTTCGGGATGATCACCATGGCCGAGTTGCACGGCGCCCGGGCGCTGGAGGCTTTGGCGGGTGGTGTGCAACTGGCGCCCGGGATGCTGGCCGAGGTGCTGGCGGCGCTGGCGCAGGGGGCCGAGTTGACGGGCGAACAGTTGCGGGCGTTGGAGATACGGGGAGTCAGTCAGGGGGCGCTGAACCGGATCAATACGGAACAGGTCGCGATCTGGTTCGGCATTCTGGTGCTGATCGTGGTCGAGGTGGGGCTGATCACACCGCCGGTGGGGATGAACCTGTTCATCATCAACGCGATGGACCGAGAGACCCCTATGGGCCAGACCTATCGCGCGGTGCTGTTCTTTGTGGTGTCCGACCTGCTGCGCGTGGCGCTGCTGGTGGCGTTTCCGGTGATCACGCTGGTGTTCATTGCCTGGTAGGGTCGCTAAAGCGCTTTGCGCTCTACGTCAGGCCCAGGCGGTTTTCGTCGTCGACCACCTGCAGCCGCGCGCCCCGGGTGTTCCATTGCCAGAGCACGAGGTTCAGATCGTCAGGCCCGGCGCCCGGAGCGAAACTGCGCACCAGCAACCCCGAAAAGCCATTGTGCAGCAGCGCGATTGCCAAGGCCTGGGTGGGCGCGCCGGTTTTGGCGCAGGCCCTGTCGCGCCAGTCGTCGCGCGCCAGATCGGCGGGAGCAAGGCCCTGACGCGCCATCAGAGCGGGATCGCGGATGTCAAAAACAGCCTCTATCTCGGCGCGAAAGGCCGCCAGGGTGGTCGGTTGGAGCGTGCCCACCTGATTGGATTCGCGGATCGCGGTGGTGGGGGACAGCGCGGTGTAGATGGCGGGCAGACCGAGGGGATTGAACCGGCCGCCGTAGAGCTTGGCGCCCCGGCCCGACAGGGGGACATGGGCATGGACGGGGTTCAGGGCGCGGTAGAGCAGGCCAGAAAAGCGCACCGGTCAGGCATGCCCACCGGCATCGACGGCATCGACATACTCCAGCACCTCATCGGCGCGGCCTTCGCAGACCAGCTGCTTCGCGGTGAAGCCGGAAAAGCCGGGCCAGGGCTGTGAGCGGTACCAGGCACAGGCGATGAGTGGCGAGCCGAAGCGGGGCGCAAGCTTGATGAGGATTTCGACCATCTCGCGCAGGCGTTTCTGGGTGCGATCCGAGCCGATGCGGTCGCGCCTTTGAACGGCATCGCGGCCCAGGCCGACGGATTGCGCCAGTTCGGCGCTGGTCGTGCGCAGGGCGGCGCCAATCCTGTCGGGCGCGAACTGGACATGGTCGGCGAAATCGGTGATCTGCATGATGCCTCCCGTTGCCGCTCCATCTGACGTGATGCAGCGTCAGGCGGCGCGGCAATCAAGGGGCTAGGTGGGTCTGGTGACGGCGATCCAGTCGTGCAACCGGTCAACCGTGCGGGTCATGCGGGCGACGATCTGGGTCACTTCGTCCTCGGACACGATCAGCGGCGGACACAGGGCCAGGGTATCGCCCAGGGCGCGAGTGATCAGTCCTTCCTCGGCGGCAATGTTGGCGGCGGCGATGCCAACCTTCGACCTGGCGTCGAACGACCGTTTCGTGGCCTTGTCGGCGACCAGTTCGATGCCGCAGATCAGGCCCGCGCCGCGCACTTCGCCCACATGATCGCGGTTGGCCAACGCGCGCAGGCCGGACTGGAACGGCGCGGCCATGCGGGCGGCATTGCCGATCAGGTCAAGCTCTTCGATGATGGCGATGTTTTCCAGCGCAACCGCGGTGGCGACGGGGTGGCCCGAGGCGGTATAGCCATGGCCGAACGTGCCTATTGCGTGGGAATTGTCGGCGATGGGGCCATAGACGGCCTCGGAAAACAGCACGGCAGCCAGCGGCATGTAGGACGAGGTCAGCTGTTTGCTGATCGTCATGATGTCGGGGGTGAAACCGTATTTTTCGCAGCCGAAGGGCGTGCCCAGACGCCCGAACCCGCTGATCACCTCATCGGCGACCATCAGGATATCGTATTTGCGGCACAGCGCCTCGATCCCCTGCCAATAACCGTCGGGCGGGGGCATCACGCCGCCGGCACCCATCAGCGGTTCGCCGATGAAGGCGGCAATGGTGTCGGGGCCTTCGCGCAGGATCACCTCTTCGGCCTCGGCGATCAGGCGGGCACAGAATGCAACCTCATCCTCGCCGTCCGCCCCAAAGCGATAGAAGTGCGGGCAGGTCAGGTGATGCACCGGGATCGCGGGCAGATCGAAATCGCGGTGGTTGCCGGGCAGGCCGGTGAGCGAGCCCGAGGCGATGGTGATTCCGTGATAGCCCTTGATCCGGCTGAGGAATTTCTTTTTCTTCGGGCGGCCCATGGCGTTGTTCATGTACCAGACCAGCTTGACGACCGTATCGTTCGCCTCGGACCCCGACGAGGTGAAGAAGGTGCGCGTGAGGTTGGCGGGGGTCATATCGACCAGCTTTTCCGACAGGCGAATCGCGGGTTCATGGCTCTTGTGGGCGAAGATGTGGTAATAAGGCAGCTTTTCCATCTGCGCGGTGGCGGCGCGCACCAAACGGTCTTCGCCATATCCCACGGCGACCGACCACAGGCCCGCCAGACCGTCGATGTATTTCTTGCCCTCGGTGTCCCACAGATGCACGCCCTGGCCGCGGTCGATGATCATCGGTCCTTGGGTTTCATGCAGCCGGGCGTCGGTATAGGGGTGCAGCATCGTCGTGGTGTCACTGTGATGCAGGGAATTGGGTTTGATGTTCATGGCGTCCTCGGGGGTGTCGGTCAGGTAGAATGCCAGCCGATCATGAAGGCGGAAAGGTTCGCCGACAAGTGCTGTGACAGATAGCCGCCTTCCTGGACGATCGCTGTGGGCAGGTTCGCGCCCGCAATCATACGGGCGGCGGTGGCGAAAGCCGGGGTGGTGACGGACAGTCCGCGCAACGGATCGGCCTCGTGCGCGTCGAGGCCCAGCGACAGGACAAGGGCGCCGGGGGTGAAGGCGGCGATGCGGTGCAGCGCGGTGTCGATGGCGGCAAGCCAGGGGGCGTCGGCACTGTCGCGGGGCAGCGGGATGTTGAGGTTGGCATTCGCGCCGTCGCCTGCGCCGGTTTCATCGGCGTAACCGCAGAAGAAGGGATAGAAGGCGCTGGTTTCAGCATGAACAGAAACTGTCAGCACGTCGCCCCTTTCCCAGAAGATGCCCTGGGTGCCGTTGCCGTGGTGCACGTCGATGTCCAGAATTGCGACGCGGTCGTGACGGTTGCGCAGGTGTTGCGCGGCGATGGCGGCGTTGTTGAGGAAACAGTGCCCGCCGGCGGTCTCGGCCAGGGCGTGGTGGCCGGGCGGGCGGCAGAGCGCGTAGGCGGTCCTCGCGCCCTGTGCGACGGCGTCCGCTGCGGCGCAGGCGGTGTCGGCGGCGCGGCGTGCGGCGGTCCAGGTGCCGGGGCCCATGGGACAGGCGGTGTCGGCCATGTGCCAGCCCGCGCGCCCGACGATTCCACCGGGATAGCGACGCATGGGGCCTGCGGGGTGGACGTTGGCCACCACCTCGGGGCCGGGATTGGGCAGCGTCTGCCACTGGGTGTGGGCGGTGGACAGAAACTCGACATAGCGGGCGGTATGCACGGCGGTGATGGCTGCGTCGGGGCAGGGCGCGGGGGGTTCGGTGGGCAAGCCCGCGTCGGCCAGTCCCTTGAGCAGCAGGTCGGCGCGGCCCGGCCGTTCCTCGTTCGCCGCCAAGGCGCCGCGCACAAGGAAGAAGCGCGGATCGTGAAGCGCGGTTTCGGGGGCGTAGAAGCAGCGCATCATCCCTGTTCCGCCGCGATGGCGCGGTCGACCATGAGGCGGAAGGCCTTGGCGCCGGCGTCGAGGCCGAGATCGATGGCGGGCAGGCGGGGCGATTTCATGCCCTTGTGAACCTCTTCCAGAACGGCGCGGTCTTCCTCGAACGCCATGCGCGCGCCTGCGTTCATCTTTTCGGATATGGCGCGGTCGGTCGGGTCGGTGTTGCGATGCTGGAACCAGAAATAGCGGGTGCGATTTTCATCCAGCGGGGTCATGAAATTATAAGAGATATTGATATAGGTTTCAGGCACGGGGGGCGTGTTCGGCCCGCCAGTGCCTGCCGGGGTGTAGACCGATTTGTTCAGTGCGATGCCCGGCAGGCACATCTCGTAATGCTGAAGGCGGTCGCACAGCCCCTCGAACCGCACAAGCCCTGCGTAATAGGGCGAGGGTGGTGCGCCATGGATCCAGCGGGCCACGGTGACGCCGGTGTCGGCGCGCGTCAGGGTCAGCGGCGCATTGTCGGTGCCTGCCCCGGCAAAGGAGGTGACATGCACCCAGGCCACATGGCTGGGGTCAAGCAGGTTGTCGCAGACCCAGAGATAGTGACAGTCGATATCCAACGCACCGCCATCGGTGCAACCCCATGTCGGGTCATCGAAATTTTCGATGGGGAAGATGTCGTCGGGGTTGGCGAGGGCCGGGTCGCCCATCCAGATCCACAGCAGGCGATAGCGGTCGACGACAGGATGGGAGTGCACGGTGGCGCGGCGCGGAATGCTGTCTGGCTGGGTGGGGGCGGCGACGCAGGTGCCGGTGCCATCGAAGGTAAGACCGTGATAGCCGCACTCGACAGTGTCACCGATCAACCGACCCTGGGACAGGGGCAGCTTGCGGTGGGGGCAGGCGTTTTCCAATGCCACGGGCGTGCCATCGGCGCGGCGGTAAAGGACGATTCGCTCTCCCAGAAGGGTTTCGGGGCGCAGGCTGCGATCAAAATCGCGGCTCCACCCCGCGACATACCAGGCGTTTTTGATGAACATGGCGGGCCTCCGATCCGTTTGCGCAGTTGTGATCCGATGCGCGGCGGCTTTCCAGCCCCCATGGGGTTATCCTATCCATAAGTTTGACTGATAGGGGGCAGGTCGGGTTGATCCGCTGCCTCTTCGTGAATCCACTCGATGAAGGCGTGATTCTTGGGCATGTCGCGGGTGTGGGCCGGAAAGACCAGCCAATAGGACAGTGGCGATGTGGCGATATGCTCATAGGGGCGCACCAGCCGCCCGTCCCGCAATGCGTCGATCACCAGGGGTTCGCGGCCCAAGGCAAGCCCCAGCCCCTGTATCGCGCCGTGCACCACCATGTGCGACTGGCCAAACCGGCGCGGCGGCAGTTGGTTGGCCAAGGTCACGCCACATTCGCGCGCCCAGAATTCCCAGGTGGGTTGCGAGCCGCCGAAATCGGCATGTTCATCCAGCAACAGCGTGTTTCGCGTGAGAAATGTCTCGATACCGACCCCGCTGGCCTTTTTCAGAAGCTTTGGTGCACAGACCAGAAACAGCCGTTCTTCCATCAACCGCTCGGCGTGCAATCCCGGGTGATGGCCAAAGCCATAGCTGATCCCGACATCCGCGTCGCTGGCGGTGAACGGCCCGCGCCCTGTGTCGGTGGTGATCGACAGGGCCATATCGGGGTGCTTGAGGTCAAAGTGCAAAAGCCGGGGGAACAGCCAGGTGAAGGCGAAACCGGGCAGGCAGCTGATGACGATTGTACTGTCGGCACGGCGCCGGTCGCGCAGGCGGGTGCAGACATCGGAAATGCGGCCCAGACCTTCGGCGATGGCGCGGGCCAGCAGATCGCCCTCGCGCGTCGGCACGGATTGGCGGGCGCCGCGGGTCAACAGTTCGTGACCCAGCCATTCCTCAAGCGCTTTCACATGCTGGCTGACGGCGCTTTGGCTGACGCCCAGCTCATCGGCGGCGGCGCTGAAGCCGTGGCAGCGCACCACAGCCTCGAACGCGCGCAGGGCGCTGAATGGTAAATTAACGATCATATTAGATATGCTAATGCAGCACATTACAGGTTTCAAATGGTATCCAGGCGCATGCAGTGGGATAATTGCATAATGGGACAGCATACGATCAAAAATTCAGCGCAGACTGGCGCCCACAACCTTTTGGTGAACTGTGCCGGGGCGCAGGCGGGCCAGCGCCTGCTGATTGTGCGCGAATCACCCGATCTGGGGTATTTCGACGCCGCTCTGGCGCCCTGCATCGCCGATGTGGCCCGTGGACTTGACATGCAGGTTTCGAGCGTCTTTGTGCCGTTCATGCCCGAGGCGCCGGAACTGCCCGCCGCCCTGCGCGTGCGGATGGAAGAGGCAGATATCACGCTGTTTCTGGCGCGGTTGGGCGATCAACTGCGCTTTACTGCGATGCCCGACAGCCGCGCAATCGTGTGTTTCGCGGTGACAGAGGGGCTGCTGGGGTCGGGGTATGGCACGGGGGATCATCGGGCGTTCAGTGCGTTGAAAGACCTGGTGAACCGGCATCTGGCCAACACGCGCCATGTGCATGTGACCTGTCCGCTGGGCAGTGATTTTCAGGGCTGCCCCCAGATGGGCGATATCGCTGACACCTCGGTTCTGCGGTTTCCGGTTTCGGTGTTCGCGCCGGTGCCGGGGGGTGAGTTTTCGGGCATTGTGGCCTTGCCCGGGTATCTTGCGGGCACCGGATCGCGGTATTACAAGGACTATCTGCTGCGGTTCTCGGCCCCTGTGCTGGCGCATTTCGCCGGGGGGCAGTTGATCCGTTTCAGCGGTGACGCGGATGATGTGGCCCGCGCGAACCAGCACTATGACAGCATTTCCGCGCGCTATGGTATCGAGCGCAACAGGATCCATTCCTGGCATGCGGGTATCCACCCCGGTTGTGCCTACGGCTGGGATGCCTTCGAGAATATGGAACGCTGGAGCGGTGTGGCCTTTGGCAACCCGCGCATCCTGCATCTGCACACTTGTGGCGCGAATGCGCCGGGTGAGATCAGCTGGAACGTGATTGACCCGACCGTCACGTTTGACGGGGTGAAGGTGTGGGACGGGGGGCGGTTTTACCCGGAGCGTCTGGCGGGGGGCGCCGAGATTCTGGCGGCGCATCCGTTGGTTGCGGCATTGTTTGCCAACCCTGACCGGCGGATCGGACTCTAGTCTTTTTCCAGCCGTCGGAACAGCATCGACAGGCTGAAGCAGATGATGAAATAGAACAGCGCCGTGGTGATCCATGCCTCGAATATCAACCGGGTCGAGGCGACGAGTTCGACGGTCTTGAACGTCAGTTCCTGCACTGAAATCAATGATATGATCGAGCTGTCCTTGATCAGGGTGATGAACTGGTTCGCCATCGGCGGCACCACCTTTTTCAACGCCTGGGGCAGAACGATATACCGCAGTTCCTGAAAGCCGGTCATGCCGATGCTGCGGGCGGCCTCGCGCTGGCCCTTGGGCACAGACTGTATTCCGGCGCGCACGATTTCGCCCACGAAGGCGGATTCGAACAGGGCCAGGACGATGACACCCGAGATCAGGGCGGGAAACCGGCGCATGTCGCCGAAGAAGAATTCCCAGATATGGGCATTGTCACCGCGTGCAATCTCGCGCGACCAGCGGTTCAGGTTCAGCGCGTCGATCAGTTGTTGTGAGAGAAAGAAAAAGAAGATGAACACGATCACGACGGGCGGAATGTTGCGCAACAATTCCAGATAGGTGCGCGCCACCATGCGCACCGTCAGGTTTTCCGCCGTGCGCGCGATACCCAGGACAGTGCCGAGGATCAGCGCCAGGATCGACGCGTAAATCGAGATGCGGACGGTGGCGATCAGCCCCTGCAACAGCAGATTGGCGAACCACTCCTGCCGATCCTCGCGATAGCGCAGGATGTAATCGGGGATCAGATGCCACCGCCAAGTATAGTTCAGCCTGCCCTCGATCGTCAGCACGACATAGGCAACGAACCCGACGAGAACCGCCAGGATCAGGTAATCGGCCCAAGTCAGGCGTCTGAGGAAAGAGGGCAAGCCGTCGTGACCTTACTGGCTGACCTGATCGGCCCAGTCGTTGCCCTTGAACCAGTAATCATTGCGCTCTTTCAGCCAACCGGATTTGGTGCGGACACTGATCCAGTTGTTGAAGAAGTTCAGCGCGTCAGGATCGCCCTTGCGCAGCGCGAAGGATTCGCCAGTGGCCAGAAACGTCTGGTCGAACGGCACCGACAACACGTCGGGATAGGCGCGCGCTTCGGTCGCCGGGGTGGGGTTGGACGCCATCGTGGCGTGGGCATTGCCGTTCAGCACCTCCTGGGTCGAGGCGCCGTCCTCGTCGAACAAAAGCAGTTCGGCTTCGGGAAACAGCGTGGCGATCACGGTTGCCGGTGTGGCGCCGCGCCGGGCGGTGAAGGTCACTTCGGGGGAATTGTAATCCTCAAGCGTGAAGCCTGCGGTCATGGCGGTGTTGGCCAGGATTGTTACGCCTGAAAACGCATAAGGATCGGTGAAGTTCACGGTCAGGTTGCGCGCCGGGGTGATCGACATGCCCGAGATGATCACGTCAAAATTGCCCGAAACGAGGGCGGGAATGATGCCATCCCAGGCGGTGGGCACGAATTCGACATCCACGCCCATGTCTTCGGCCAGGGCGCGGCCCACGTCGAGTTCGAAGCCGATCAGTTCGCCATTGATGTCGCGCATGGACCAGGGCGTGAAGATCGACAGGCCAATACGGATAACGCCCTCCTCCTTGATCTTTTCGATCACGGATTCCGAGGTGAGGGCCTGGGTGGTCTGGGCAGGTGCGGCCAGTGTGGTTGCGGCAAGCGCGGCAAGCGCCAGGCCAAGTGTTCTGCGGTTCAGTGACATGGGTAGTCTCCCTTGGGGTTGGTTATTGATTGACGGCGTAGCGTTTTTCCAGACGCGAAACGCCGAACGACAGGATCAGCGTGATCACCAGATAGACGGCGGCCACGGTGAACCAGATTTCGAAACTCATGAAAGTGTCGGAAATGATGTTGCGCCCTACCGTAGTCAGTTCGGCCACCGCGATGACGCTGACAATAGCGCTGGATTTGATCAATGCGACCATTTCACCGGTCAGCGGCGGCAGCATGAAGCGCACTGATTGCGGCAGCACGATCCAGCGATAGGCCTGGGCGCGGGTCATGCCGATGCTGTTTGCTGCCTCCCACTGGCCCTTGGGCACGGCGTTGATCCCGGCGCGGAAGATTTCGCTGATCAGCGCGGCGTGGAACACGGCAAGGGTCAGGACCGAGGCCGTCCAGCGATCAAACCCGAAGACCGGGCCAAGGACGTAGTAAAAGAGGTATAGCAATACCAGCAGGGGGATGTTGCGAATCAGTTCGAGAAAGCCGACCGAGACGACCGTGCCCATGACAAGACCCGACAGACGCAGCAGGGCGACCAGGAGGCCCAGCAGCGTGGCCAGGATGAACGAGATTGCCGACAGCCATATCGTGGCGACAAGGCCCACCGCGATCTCGCCCCACTGGAACCCGTCGTCGGTGAAGGTGAACAGGTATTTCGGCACCTGATACCATTGCCAGTTGTACCCCATCTGTTGTGCGCCCGTGTACGACGACCAACAGATCACGCCAATGATCGCCAGATACAGGCCAATGGCTATGGGCCGTTGGTTCAGAAACCGGTTCACGGTCATCGGACGGGGCTTCACCTAATGCTCCAGGATCTGGTCAAGGAACAACCGCAGCCGGGCACTGGCAGGGTTGGTGAAGAACACATCGGGCGGCGCGGTTTCAACAATGCGGCCCTGTTCCATGAACACCATCGTATCGGCCACCTTGCGCGCGAACCCCATCTCGTGGGTTACGACAACCATTGTCATGCCGGTGCCCGCCAGTTCGACCATCACGTCCAGCACTTCGCCGATCATTTCCGGGTCAAGCGCGCTGGTCGGTTCATCGAACAGCATGACGCGCGGCTCCATACAAAGGCTGCGGGCGATGGCGACGCGCTGTTGCTGTCCGCCAGACAGTTGCGCCGGGTATTTCGTCGCCTGTTCGGGAATATGCACCCGGTCAAGGTATTTCAGGGCGGTCGCCTCGGCCTCGTCCCTCGACAGTTTGCGCACCTTCATCGGGCCGATGGTCAGGTTTTCCAGCACGGTCAGATGAGGGAACAGGTTGAACTGCTGAAAAACCATGCCGACATTCTGGCGCAATGCCCGAATATCAGGCGAACCTTCATAAAGCTCGACGCCTTCCACGGTCAAAAGACCGGAATCATGGAATTCCAAACCGTTGAAACATCGGATCAGAGTTGATTTGCCCGATCCCGACGGCCCGCAGACCACCATTCGTTCGCCCTGGCGAACGGTCAGGCTGACATTGTCCAAGGCTTTGAATTTGCCAAAGAACTTGTCAAGTTTTTCGGCTTCGATGATGATCTCGCCGGTCATGGCCCGCCCGCAACTTCCCAATTCGCTGAAAGAATAGAGCGTTTTGCCCCCCTGCACAGCCCAGAACCGCAAACAGCCCTGTTCCGATGGCCGGCGGCGCGCTAAGTCAAAATCAAGAAGTGAGGAACCCATGGCCAACCCGATCATCACCCCCCTGACACAGGCCTTGGCCGAAAACCGGCTGACCCGGGATGAGTTGCGCGCGCTGATGCAGCGGCGCAATGGCCCGGCGCTGTGGCGGTTGGCGGTCTGGGCGGTGATCATCGCGCTGACCGGCACGCTGATCTGGGCAGCGTGGAACAGTTGGCTGATCTGGCCCGCGATGTTCGTGCATGGCGTTGTTCTGGTGCATTTCTTTTCGTTGCAGCACGAATGTGTGCATTACACCGTCTTTCGTACCCGTTGGTTGAACGATCTGGTGGGCAATGTCTGTGGCGCGGTGATCATCCTGCCGCACCAGTTTTTCCGCTATGAACATTGCGATCACCACACCCACACGCAGATTGATGGTGACGATCCCGAAATGGTGCCGATGCCGCAGACTTGGGGGCAATATGCGCTGTACCTGTCGGCAATCCCCTATTGGTGCACCAAGATCACCGAGCTTTTGCGCCATGCCGCCGGGCGGTTGAGCGTGGCCGAGCGGCGGTTCACCCCGAAAAGCGCCGAGGCGGTGGTGATCCGCGAGGCGCGTTGGATGCTGGCCGGGTATGTCGCGCTGTTCGCCGCCATGGCGATCAGCGGGGTCTGGGCGCCCCTGTGGTTCTGGCTGATCCCGCTGGCGCTGGGCGAACCTGTGATGCGGTTCATCCGGATGACCGAACATGTGGGTCGCCCAAAGGTGGCGCAGATGAGCGACAACACCCGCACCAGTCTGGTGTCGTTCCCGATGCGGTTTCTGGCGTGGAACATGAATTACCACGCCGAACATCACTATGTCGCATCGGTGCCGTTTCACGCCCTGCCGCGCCTGCATGAAAAACTGCGCGGTCATGTGCATGTCGAACCCGGCGGCTATATCGGCGCTCACCGCGATATCGTGGCGCAGTTGCGCAATGCCGGATGACGGCTGGCACGATCTGATGCCGCTGGCCGATCTGCGCCGGGGCTGGGTGACGCGGGCGGTGCTGGGCACCCGTGCCCTTGCCGTGTATGACACGCCCAGCGGGCTTTTTGCGTCAGCGGCGCTGTGCACCCATGGCGGGGCCGATCTGTGCGATGGCTATTTCGATGGGCATCTGATCGAATGTCCGCTGCATCAGGGGGCGTTCGATGTGCGCACGGGTGCCGCAATCGGAGCCCCGGTCACCCGGGCGCTGAAAACCTTTCCCGCCCGTGTCGATGGCGACCGGGTGCAAATTCGCCTGACCTGAAGGGATAACGAGATGGCCGCCTGGATCCGCATGATTTCAGACGAGGACGCCGATCCGCATCTGCGCGGCGTGCTTGATATGGCGCGCACGCCCCATGGCACAGTGGACAATGTGATGCGGGTTCATTCCCTGCGGCCCAACACGATGGTCGGCCATGTGAAATTGTACCGCGCCTGCCTGCACGACGACACGAACACCCTTCCGATGTGGTTGCAGGAGGTGGTCAGTTCCTATGTCTCGGTACTGAACGACTGTCCCTATTCCTATGCCAACCACTGGTCGAACGCGGCCCATCTGATCGGCGATGCGGCGCGCGCCGCTGCTGTCGAGGCGGCGTTGCAGGCGCGGCGCCCGGAGGACGTGTTCACGGGGCGCGAACTGGCGCTGCTGGTGTATACCGAAAAGCTGACGTTGAGCCCTGCACAGATGGTGCAGGGCGATGTGCATGCGCTGCGCGATGCGGGGCTGGACGATGGCGAGATTCTGGAAGCGAACCAGATCATCGGCTATTTCAATTACGTCAACCGGCTGTTGAACGGTTTGGGTGTGACGACCGATGGCGATGTGGTTGGATACTACGCCAATGACTGAGCAAGGGTTTCCGCCTGCGGCACGGATCAGGGCGCGATGGCCGGTTGTCGGGCGCCGGGGCAAGGCCTAATCTGGACCCAACAGGGAGGAATCGCCATGAACACCCAAGGTCAGCCCGGCCTGCGCCAGGCGACAGACCCCGTCGGCCCCCATGCCGGATACATGCCCGGCTTTGGCAATGATTTCGAGACCGAGGCGTTGCCAGGTGCCCTGCCTCAAGGCATGAATTCTCCGCAGAAGTGCAACTATGGCCTCTATGGCGAGCAGTTGTCGGGCACCGCCTTTACAGCCCCCAGCCATCAGAACGAGCGGACGTGGTGTTACCGCATTCGCCCTTCGGTCAAGCACACCCACCGCTTTGCCCGCATCGACCTGACCTATTGGAAATCGGCGCCCCATGTGGTGGGAGGTGTGACGTCGCTGGGCCAGTACCGCTGGGATCCGGTGCCGCATTCCGATGCACCCCTGACATGGCTGACCGGCATGCGCACGATGACCACGGCGGGGGATGTGAACACCCAGGTGGGGATGGCCGCCCATGTCTATCTGGTGACGGACAGCATGCAGGATGCCTATTTCTACTCGGCCGACAGCGAGATGCTGGTGGTGCCGCAGGCGGGGCGGCTGCGCTTTGCGACCGAACTCGGGGTAATCGACGTGGCGCCGCAGGAGATTGTCCTTTTGCCCCGGGGGCTGGTGTACCGTGTCGAGGTGCTGGAGGGCGCCTGCCGCGGGTTCGTGTGCGAGAATTACGGCCAGAAGTTCGATCTGCCCGGGCGTGGGCCGATCGGCGCCAATTGCATGGCCAACCGGCGCGATTTCAAGACACCGGTGGCGGCGTTCGAGGACCGCGAGGTGCCCAGCACCGTCACCGTCAAATGGTGCGGCCAGTTCCACGAGACGCGGATCGGGCATTCGCCGTTGGACGTGGTGGCCTGGCACGGCAACTATGCGCCGGTGAAATACGACCTGCGCACCTATTGCCCGGTGGGGGCGGTGCTGTTCGATCATCCCGATCCGTCGATCTTTACCGTGCTGACCGCGCCCTCGGGGGTCGAGGGCACCGCGAACATCGATTTCGTGCTGTTCCGCGACCGCTGGATGGTGGCCGAGAACACGTTCCGCCCGCCGTGGTACCACAAGAACGTCATGTCCGAACTCATGGGCAACATCCACGGCATCTACGATGCCAAGCCCAAGGGATTCGTGCCCGGCGGGATGAGCCTGCACAACATGATGCTGCCCCACGGGCCCGACAAGGGCGCGTTCGAGGGCGCGTCGAATGCGAACCTCGGGCCCGAGAAACTGGCCGATACGATGTCGTTCATGTTCGAGACGCGGTTTCCCCAGCACCTGACCGAATTCGCGGCGAAAGAGGCGCCGTTGCAGGACGATTATATCGACTGCTGGGCCAGCCTGGAAAAGAAGTTCGACGGCACGCCGGGGGTGAAATGACCGGCACCGGCAAGGCCTTCGCGTCGCAGGGCGACATGACCGAAAAGACGATCACCTTCGACGAGGTGGGCGATGGCCTGTGGGCGTTTACCGCCGAGGGCGATCCGAATTCCGGAGTGATCATCGGCGACGACGCGGTGATGGTCGTCGAGGCGCAGGCGACGCCGCGTCTGGCCGCCAAGGTGATCGAGCGGGTGCGCAGCGTCACCGACAAGCCGATCACCCATCTTGTGCTGACCCATTACCACGCGGTGCGGGTGCTGGGCGCCTCGGCCTATGGCGCATCTCAGGTCATCATGTCGGATGCCGCGCGGGGCATGGTGGCCGAGCGTGGGCAAGAGGACTGGGACAGCGAGTTCCAGCGCTTTCCGCGGCTGTTCGAGGGGCATGAGAGCATTCCGGGTCTGACCTGGCCGACAACGACGTTTTCCAACGCGATGACGGTTTATCTGGGCCAGCGGCGGGTCGAGATACGGCATCTGGGTCGCGCCCACACGGCGGGCGATGCGGTGGTGTTCGTGCCCGACGCGAACGTGATGTTCACCGGCGACATCGTCGAGGACCGGTCGGCCTGTTACTGCGGCGACGGGTATTTCGCCGATTGGGGCGGCACGCTGGATGCGATTGCGGCCCATGACCTCGACGCCATCGCACCCGGGCGGGGCGGAGCGTTGATCGGGGCCGACGCTGTGGCGCGGGCCATCGGCAACACCCGCGATTTCGTCAACAGCACCTATGCGCCCGCTGCCCGCGTCGCGGCACGGGGCGGCACCCTGAAGGATGCGTGTGGCGCCGTGCGTTCCGCGTGCGACCCGAAATTCGCCGACTACGCGATCTATGAGCATTGCCTGCCCTTCAACGTCGCCCGCGCCTTTGACGAGGCGCGCGGCATCACCCACCCCCGCATCTGGACCGCCCAACGCGACCGCGAGATGTGGGCGGCGCTTCAGGGCTGACCCGCAGTGGGGCGGGCCGATCCGGCGGTGCGGTTCTATCCCTGGGCGCCATTGCCTGCGGGCCCCGTCGTGCGCCATCCGGTGGTGATCGTCGGCGGCGGACCGGTGGGGCTGGGCCTTGCGCTGGACCTCGGGCAGCGGGGCACGCCCGTGCTGTTGCTGGATGACCATGAGGGGCCGGGGCCGGGCTCGAAGGCGATCTGTTTCGCCAAGCGCACGCTTGACATCGCCCACCGGCTGGGGGTGGCCGGGCCGATGGTGGACCGTGGCGTGGTGTGGAATGTGGGGCGGGTGTTTCACGGCGCGGGACAATTGTTCGAGTTCAACCTGCAACCCGAGGCGGGGCACCGCAACCCCGCCTTCATCAACCTGCAACAGCCGCTGTTCGAGGGGTTTCTGGTTCAGGGCATCCGGGCCGTCCAGGCCGTGGGCGCGCCCATCGAGATGCGCGGCCTCAACCGGGTGACGGGCGTTGTGCCCCACGCCGATCATGTGGCGTTGAGCGTGGACACGCCGGATGGCGGGTATGAGATCGAGGCCGAGTGGCTGGTGGCCTGCGACGGCGCGCGCTCGCCGGTGCGCGGGATGCTGGCGCTGGGCTTCGAGGGGCGGGTGTTCGAGGACAACTTCCTGATCGCCGATGTGCGGATGCAGGCCGATTTCCCGACCGAGCGGTGGTTCTGGTTCAACCCGCCCTTTGCAGCGGCGGGCCAGTCGGCGCTGTTGCACAAGCAGCCCGACGATGTCTGGCGGATCGACTTCCAGCTGGGCCGGGAAATCGACCGCAAAGTTGAACTTGACCCGGCACGGGTGCGCGCACGCGTGGATGCGATGCTGTCCAGCCAGACTGGCCGGGTGCCGGAGTATGAACTGGTCTGGACCTCGATCTATACCTTCCAGTGTCGCCGGATGGCCCGGTTCCGCCAAGGGCAGGTGTTCTTTGCCGGCGACAGCGCCCATCAGGTGTCACCGTTCGGCGCAAGGGGGGCCAATTCGGGGATGCAGGATGCCGAGAACCTGGCCTGGAAACTGGATCTCGTGGTGAAGGGACAGGCGCCGGACGCCCTGCTGGACAGCTACGACCATGAGCGCGGTCTGGCGGCGGATGAGAATATCCTCAACTCCAGCCGCGCGACGGATTTCATGGCGCCGAAAACGGCAGCCTCGACGCGGTTCCGAAACGCCGTGCTGCACCTTGCCCGGGATCATGCCTTCGCGCGCCCCATGGTGAATTCGGGGCGGCTGTCGGTGCCGTTCGTCCATGACCGGTTGCCGCTGTTCGGCGCCGATGACCTGGACGGGCCTGCCGAAACGCGCCCCGGTGCGGCTTGTGTGGATGCCCCGGTCGAGGGGGGGTTTCTGCTGGATCACCTCGGCGGCGATTTCGTGCTGCTGGCCATAGGGGATGTGGCTGTCGAGCGCGCGCCCCTACCCGTGGTGCATGTCGCCCGGCCTTCGCCAGACCTGATTGCGCGCTATCTGGGCGGGGCCAGTCGGGCCGTCTATCTGATCCGCCCGGATCAGCATGTGGTGGCACGATGGCCCGCCTTTGACGCGGGGGCGGTGATGCGGGCGCGAAACACCGCCATTGGAAAGGGTTAGGCCATGCCGCTGATCGTGACACCGAACATTGCCGATCCGGATGGATTTTATGACGAGCTTCTGGCGGCCCACGCGGAGCTGAGCAAGGAGCAGAGCGAGGATTTCAATGCCCGCCTGATCCTGACGCTGGCCAATCACATCGGTGATCGCGATGTCCTGAAGGCGGCCCTTGCCGTGGCGCGATAAGAGCTAACGCTACGCAGGTTGTTGCCAGCCCTGCATCGGCGATACCGGGGCAAAGGCATCCGGCCTTGAGATGATAAAGGATCAGCGCTTCTGTTGAGAGAATTTTGACAATCGTTTTTCAGTGCCTGGGAGAGGGCCGTCTTTACGCCAGTATGAAGTCCGCAGCAGAGACATTTCTGGCCCCCCTGGCGGGGTGCGCGGCCCTTTATGGCCTGTGGTCGCTCGCCGCCGCGACCATGGACAACCCGGTACTTCTGCCACCGCCATCCGAGGTGATACGGGTCCTTGCCCAGATTCTCGGCGACGAACTTCTGGCTGACATCGCCGCCAGTCTGCGCCACCTTGGCATCGGCATGGCGATCGGTGTCACCATCGGGCTTGCATTGGCCTTTGCCGCTGCCGCCACCCAGTGGTTCGCCGACCTGACCGAGCCATTGGTCGGGTTGCTGCGCCCGATCAGCAGAATCGCGTGGATCCCGCTGGCGATCATGATGTTCGGGATCGGCGAAACGGTTCCGATCTTTCTGATCGCCAATGTTTCGGTCTTGCCGATCTTTCTGAACACGCTTGCCGGGATCCGGGGGCGGACCAGCGGCTGGTCCATGCGGCGCGGGTCTGGGGGCCGGGCGCCTGATGATCCAGCGCGAGGTGATCCTGCCCGCGGGTCTGCCGATGATCCTGCCGGGGCTTCGGCTGAACCTTGGGGTCGCATGGATGACGCTGATCGGGGTCGTGCTGATCGGGGCCGGTTCGGGGCTGGGATGGCGCGCCTTCTGGTATGAGCAGTTCTTTGCCATGAACAAGAACCTGGCCGTGATCCTTGTGGTGGGGCTTCTGGGTCTGACCTTCGACACTGCGATCCGGCTGGTGCAGAAATGTCTGGTGCGCTGGAACGCCTCGGCGCAGGAGGCGGGGGTTTGACCCGGAGCCGTGCGATGGCTGTGGCCGCTTTCCATGTGGGCCTTCTGGTGCTGGCCGAAGCGGCGGTGCGCCTTGGTGGGGGCTGGACAGCCTGCCTTCGCCCAGCGGGGTGATCGGCGCGCTGAGCGAGAATCTGGCCAGCGGCGCGTTGTTGATCGCGGTCCGCCAAAGCCTGTCGCGGATCCTGTTCGCCTTTGCCATCGCTGCCGTCGCGGGCACCGTCATCGGCATCGCCATGGGTCAGATCCGACCGGTCGACCGGGCCATCGGGCCGATCGACAACGCTTTGCGGTCGATTGCGCCGATCCCGCTGGCCGTGTTGTGGTTCGGTGTCACCGGGGCTTCGGCGGTGTTCATCGTGACCTATGCGGCGATCTTTCCGATCATCCAGAATGCCTCGAAGGCGGCCCGCAATATCGACATGCGGCTGGTCAATGCGGCGCGGACGCTGGGCGCGCGGCCATTGTTCCAGTTGCGCCGTATGATCCTGCCGACTGCCGCCCCGGCCACCATCACCGGCGCGCGGATCGCCATGGGCTTTGCCTGGGCGTCCATTGTCGCGGCCGAACTGGCCATCGGCATAAAGCTGGAAACCGGCGGGCAGATCGAGGCGGGCATCGGCCAGATCATGGTCGCCACGCTGTTTGTCGACCGGGATGCAAACGGACTGGTCAGCCATATGCTGGTGATCGGATTGATCGGGATGACCATCGACCGGGGCATGCAGCGCCTGCACGGACATTTCGCCCCCTGGGAAAAGACATGGATGCCATCGAGACCAGAGATCTGTCGAAGTTGTTCACCTCGCCCCGGTCGGGCGAAAAGGTCGAGGCGCTGCCCAAGGTGAGTCTGGAGATTCCGGTGGGTGAATTCACCGCGATTGTCGGCCCCTCGGGGTGCGGCAAATTCACTCTACTGTCGATCATGGCGGGGATTCTGCGGCTGTGGAACAAGGAACAGCCGCCCGCCACGCGACCCACCGTCGCCTTCATTATCCACGGTATCGACGAGGCGGTGCTGCTGGCGGACCGGGTCGTCGTGCTGGGGCGCCGCCCCGGGCGGGTAAAGGCCGATCTGGCAATCGATCTGCCCCGCCCGCGATTTGCAAGGCGCGATCATGCCGCCGAGGCGCGGTTTGTCGAAACCATCAGGAACGAGATCCGGGAGGACGCCCGGACGGCCATTCTCCAAGACTGATCACACAAAGGGAGAACCATGACATGACACTTTCTCGCAGGGATCTGATCCGCAAGAGCGCGGCACTCGGGCTTGTCTCGGCATTCGCAAGCCCGCAGGCCATGGCGCAGGGCCTCGTCGAGATGCCCATCGGAGTCGGCACGCATACCAATGGCGGGCCGCTTGTCATCTACATGCAGGAGCATGGGTTGATCGAAAAGGCGTCAGAGGCCGCAGGTGTGAACGTCGCACCCGAATTCCAGGATTTCCAGGCGCTTCTGCGGATGCTTCAGGGGGTTGCTGCCGGACTCCAGCAATACGGGATGTTGGGATCGACCCCCGCGATCCGCCTGCTGGCGACGCCCAATCCCGCCATTCCCACCACCATCGCCGGGGGCGGGCTGGATTTTCCGGTTCAGGTTCAGCCCGACAACCCGATCTGCAACATGGAGGACACGCGCGGCAAGACGGTGCCGACCATCGTGGGGACGGGTTTGCACCTGCGATGGGTGAACATGCTGAAGGCGCATTTCGGCACCTCGGATGCCAGGGAACTGGGCATCACCATGCGCAACATCACCGCCGTCACCGAATTGTTCGAGGCTCGGGACAATGTCGATGCTGTCGTCGGCCTGAACCCCGGATCGTTCGGCGCCAAGGAGCGGGGCGTGCTGGAAACGCTGATGACCAACTATGGCACCACCGGCAAACATTGCGACGGACCCGAGGGCAGCGGCGCCGGGCATGTGCCGGACTGGTTCGGCAAGGCCCGGTTTGCACCCGAGGCGTTCTATCCCCATCGCATCTGGTGGCCGGTGCGCCAGCAGTTCCTAAAGTAGCATACCCTGGCCGTGACGGCCTTCCTGGCCGCCAACCAGCAGGCGACGGCGGAGCTGTCGGCGATGGAGCCGACCTGCGTGACCGAGATCAACGGCGATCACTGGCCGCAATCCGCTTCGGTCGAGGCGCGCAATGCGGTTGTCGACGTGACGCTGTGGTATCGGCGGGGGTGGTCGTGGATCACTGAAGGCGATGCGCGCACCCTTGTGGGCTTGTCGGAGAAGAAGGAGATCTTCGAGACGCCGCTGAGTGCCGTACGGGTGCGCGAAATCCTGGCCGCCGGTTCTGCGGTCACGCAGGCCGCCTTTGAGCAGGCGGCCAGCGTTCCGGCGCCCGAGGTCTTCACCGACCCGGCGGCGTCGGACGTTCGCGGCCTGCCGCAGTGGCGGATGTACGCGTCGACGCTTTGATCGCTTGAACCCCCTGCCCCGGGGGGGGCATCCTTCCGGGGCAGCGGGGAAATGGGGTGTCATGATCCAGAGAAGCAAGCTTCAGGATGTGGCCGATGCCGCAGGTGTGACGTTCATCACCGACTGGCGCGCCCTGAACCAGCCGGCCACGGTGTGCGAAAAGACCGCCGACAAGGTGCGGGCAGCCGCCATCGAGGTGGGTCATGTCGTCAATGCTGTGGCGCGCAGTCTGGTCACGGCCAGATCGGGGGTGATCGGCCTGGTCGTGCCCACGCTGGACGATTCGATCTTTTCGAGGACCATCGTGGGCCTGTCGGACCCGCTGTCGCAAAGCGGGCGCGACATGCTGATCGGGATTTCACGCTATGACCCGACCCGCGAAGAGGAACTGATCCGGGCCTTCGTCGGACGCCAGATCGACGCCCTTGTGCCGACCGGCAAAGAGCACAGCCCGGCCACCCGCAAGCTGTTGCGGCAATCGGGGACGGCCATCGTCGAAATCTGGGATGTGCCGCAGAACCCCCTCGATCTTTACGTCGGTTTTTCCAACACGGCGCTGGCCAGGGCGGCGACCGGGTTCTTGCTGGGCAGGGGCTATCGGCGGATCGCGTTCTTGACGCCGCACAGCCGGGCGCGGGCGGTCGAGCGGCAGATCGGATACGAGGCCGCCCTGCAGACGGCGGGGCGGCGCGATGCGATCCGCATCGTCCGGTCCGAACCGACCCTGCGGGGCGGCGCCGACGCGCTTGAAGAACTGATGGCGGACACGGCGCCGCCAGACGCGATCTTTTTCAACCGCGATACCCTGGCCGTTGGCGCGCATCTGCACGGGTCGGCAAAGGGGCTGACGTTTCCCCGCGCTGTGGCGATCATGGGGCTGCACGACACCGACATCACGTCGCGGGTGAACCCACCGCTGACCAAGGTGCGCATTCCGCGCCACGAGATCGGGCGGATCGCGGCACAAGAGATCATCGAGCGGCTGGAGGGCAAATCGGACGGTACGTCCGAGACGGGTCAATTCCAGATCGTCGAGCGCGGGACGACCTGATCCGGGCCGGGTACGGATGGGCTCACCTCGGGTTGAAACCGGTCTGCCGGTTCTGCGGGATGACCATGATCCGGCACGCTAAAGTGTGTTGCGCTCGATCGAATTCCTCTGCCGGGGTGAACGCGCCCTGCATGGCAAACGCTGCCTCACCCCGGCAGAGGAATACGCGAACCCGATTGAGAGCAACACGCTCTAACCCCGGCAAGAGCGCGGGTCCGGGCGCGCTCACCCGCCGGTTGCCGTGCGCGTTGGCGCTGTCCGGTCCATTGCGCCGGGTTGCATCGCCCGACACAAGAACCGCTTCTGGCCCCGGGGCATCGCCCGGATGACGGCCATACAGCGGGTTTTTCCGGGGGCCGGCGCAGAAGCCAACCCGCAAGGCTAGTCCGGCAACACCGCTTCGGCCTCGATCTCGACCTTGTAGCCGCCGATCAGCCCGGCCACGACGACGAGGGTATTGGCAGGCTTGATCTGGCCGAAAACACGGCCATGGGCACGGGAGATGGCCATCACATCCACTTCGTCGGTGATATAGATGCGGGTGCGCACCACCTGCCCGGGCCTTGAACCCAGGGCCTGAAGCGCTGCCAGTATCTTGTCGAGCGCATAGGTGGTCTGGGCGCCTGCATCGCCGGGCGCGACCATCCTGTCGGCCCCGGCGGTGGCCGTTGTGCCCGACACCAGAATGCGGTTGCCCACCCGTTGGGCGCGGGCATAACCCGCTATGTCTTCCCACTGCGAACCCGAAAGCACGCAGGTGTCGCCCGGCCTGACCGATGGCTGCGCGCCGTGCACAAGCGGAATCGCATCGAGGTGATCCGACAGGTCGCCTGTGGCCGTCAGGAACGGCGGCTGGCGGTATTCGTCACCGCAATCGCCGGGCACCGGGTGCGAGCGGGCAAAGGCCGTGTTCAGCAGGGCCTGGTCCTCACTGTCGAGATCGAACGAGAACAGCCGTGCATTGTCGTCGCTGTGGCAGTTCTCGCCCAGACGCGCACCGATGATCGTGGCCGCGACCGACCCATGGCCCAGCACCCAGCGGCTGGCGACATTGGACACCGACACACCGTGTTTGCGCGCAATCCGGTCGGCGGCGCGCAGAATGCCCTGAAACACATCCCATCCGCCGGCGGTTTCGATGAACCGGCGATACTTTCGCTTGGACATGTCGTCGATTTGCGCCGGGTCGGGGGCGCCCAGCCATTTCTCCGACAGGAATCCGCCGCACAGCGTGCCATAGGCAAACAGCCGCACGCCAGTCTCGTGGCACAGATCCGACAGCGCCCCCGCCGCCCGGCGATCCACCATTGAAAACGACACCTGGTTCGACACGAGGGGAATCCCGTCGGCCAGCGCGACCCGCAGGTGTGCGGCATCGAAATTCGTCACCCCGAGTTCGCCGATCAACCCCGCGTCGCGCAACGCCGAGAGTTCGTGCAGCGCGTCCAGCCAGGCGGGGTGCTGAAAGCTCCACCAGTGGAATTGCAAAAGATCCACCCTGTTCACGCCCAGCCGGCCCAGCCGGTCCTGCACACCGGCGCGCACCACATCCGCCGTCATCGGCCCGGGGGGCGGGCACCATTTGGTAAAGGCCAGCGGACGCGCCGCGCCGCCGCGCGACAGCAACCGCCCGGCGATGATCTCGGCGCTGCCATAGTGATCGGCCATGTCGAAGGTGTCGAACCCCGCCCGCACATAGGCCGCCAGATGGTCGGCGCCGGTGTCCGGGTCGATGACCGCGCCGTCCTTTTCGATATCGGCCACCTGCCACAGCCCCACAAGCGTGCGGGCAATGTTCAGTCCACCCAATCGGGTGCGGGCGGGGCGGTGTACGGTGTCTGTCATGATGGAAGCTCTTTGTCAGTCAGGGGAGCAAGCAGGCTGAAGCTGCGTTCGATGTCGGCAACAAGTGCGCGACGGGCGGGTGCGCGGGCACCGGATTTCAGGGCCGCGACGATTTCATGGTGATGTTTGTGGTGCTCGATGGTCTCGATCGCGCGATTGCGCATGATCAGATTCAGATAACCGCCGTATTGCATCCAGAGCGCCTCAATCATCGGCAGCAGAACTTCGGAGCCGCCAATCCGGTAGAGGGTGAAATGAAAGCGGTAATTCGCATCCAGGTCGGGGGCGTTGCCCGCCGATTTCAGGCAGGACTCCAGCGCCTTGATCGCGGCGCCGTCGATCCGGTCCATCGCCTGATCCAGCGCGAGGGTTTCCAGCGCCAGCCGCGCGCATTTCAGATCGTGCATGCGCCTGGTGTCGAACATCGGCACCATCAGCGTGCGGCTGGGCGTATCGATCAACGCGCCCTCGGCCACCAGACGGCGCACCGCCTCGCGCACCGGGGTCATCGACACGGCCAGTTGCGCCGCCAGGTCGCGCAGCGACACCACGTCGCCGGGCGCAAAGGCGCCATGGGTGAAAGCCTGCTTTATCGCACCGTACACTGTCTCGCGCAGCTTGGACTGATCGACCGGGGCAAACCGAATCTGTGACATCTCGTTGGCCTTTCCCCGCTGTTACGCACGGGCGCGCCCTTGACACCTACAGCATCTCTTTACCATGATCAAATATCACAGATAACAGTCAGGCCGCCGATGAGTGACGAACAGGGCTTCTGGTTATACGACCTGCGCATCGAAACCGTGCTGGACGGACGCACGCCCATATGCCGCCATATCGAAGGCGAGGCGTTCCGCATGCAGGGCGAGACGTTGATCTTCGATGCCGCCCAGCGCGTGTCGGCCTATGCGCTGGCGGCGCTTTTGCCGCTGCTGCCCGCCAAGCAGAGGATGACCGACCCCCACGACTGGATGACGAGCGATGCCGAGGTCGCCTGCCCCGACCCCCATTGCGGCGGGCGTTTCCGTATCGTGCGCGAGGGCAAGCGGTTCTTCCGCCATGGCGCGACGACCGGGTTGCCCGACCAGCGCGCCACGCCCTACTGGCAAAGCGAGCCGCAGGGATGAGCGTTCAGACAACCGCATTGCGCCCCGGTCATGTGATTTCAAGGGTGATCCGTGGCGGCTGGCAACTGGCCGGCGATCACGGGTCGGTGGACCGCGCCGAGGCGGTGCGCGACATGGAGGCGTTCGTGGACGCCGGGATCACCACCTTCGATTGCGCCGATATCTATGTGGGTGTCGAGGAAATGATCGGCGATTTCATCGGCGATCTGCGCCGCCGACGGGGGGCTGATGTGGCCGACCGGGTTGTGGTGCACACCAAACTGGTGCCCGATCTGACCCGGCTGGCTGATCTGCGTGCCGATGAGGTCGAGGCGGTGATCGACCGGTCCCTGCGAAGATTGCAGGTAGAGCGGCTGGACCTGGTGCAGTTCTATTGGTGGGATGTGGGTCAGGGCGATTATCTGGCCGCCGCACAGGTGCTGAAGGAATGTCAACGCAAGGGCAAGATCCGCAACATCGGTGTCACGAACTGGGACGTGGCCGAAACGGCGCCGCTGGTCGAGGCGGGCATCGATCTGGTCTCAACGCAGGTGCAATACTCGGTTCTTGATCGTCGCCCTGTCGGCGCCTTTACCGAATGGACCGCCGCGAATGACGTGCAAATCCTGTGCTATGGCACCTTGGCTGGGGGATTTCTGACCGAAAAGTGGCTGGGCGTTCCCGATCCGGGCTTTACCTTTGAAAACCGCTCACTGGTGAAATATCGCCTGATCATCGACGAATTCGGCCCATGGGCGCTGTTTCAGGAACTGTTGCAGGCCCTGCTAGTTGTCGGCACCCGCCACGGCGCGCCCCTGTCGGCGGTCGCCAGCGCCTGGGTGTTGGACCAACCACAGGTTGCCGCCGCCATTGTCGGCGCGCGCTATGCGCGGCACCTGCCGTTGACGTTGCAGGTGTTCGATGTGGCCATGGATGACGCGGATCGGGCGTCGATAGACACTGTTCTGGCGAAATCCGGTGGGCCGAACGGCACCGTTTTCGGGCTGGAGCGTGACCGCTCGGGGCGCCACGGGCGGATCATGAAATACAACCTGAACGCCAAGCCCGATGATTCGATCCATGGCTGATGTCCTGTTGCAGACCAAGGCGCTGAGCCGCAGCTTTGGCCAGATGCGCGCCGTGGATGGCATTGATCTGTCTGTCGAACGGGGAACGATCACCGGCCTGATCGGGCCGAACGGTGCGGGTAAATCGACACTGTTCAACCTGCTTACGGGGTCATTGGCCCCCACTACAGGCCAGATCATGCTGCGCGGTCAGGATGTGACCGCCCTTTCGCCCGATGCACGGTTCGTAAAAGGGCTGGGCCGCACCTTTCAGATTCCGCGCCCCTTTGCCCGCATGTCGGTGCTGGAAAACATCATGGTGGCACCCACTGCACAGGTCGGCGAAGGCATCATCGGCCCGTTCCTGCGCCGAACCAATGTCGCCGCGCAGGAACGCGCCATCCGCGCCCGTGCCATGGAAGTGCTTGACTTCGTGACGCTCGCGCCGCTTGCCGATCACCCGGCTGGCAAAATCTCGGGCGGGCAGATGAAGCTGCTGGAACTGGCCCGTGTGCTGATGGGCGACCCAGAAATCATCCTGCTGGACGAACCCGCCGCCGGGGTGAACCCGGTGCTGACCCATATCCTGATCGAAAAGATCGAGGCACTGAACCGGCTGGGCAAGACCTTTGTCATTATCGAACACGACATGGATTTCATCATGCGCCACTGCGATCCGGTGATCGCCCTGGCCGAGGGGCGTATCGTATTCGAGGGCAGCGCAGAACAGGCCCAGGCCAACCCGGCCCTGCGCGAAGCCTATCTCGGGGCGATGGCTCTTGACTGAATTCGTGCTCAGCGCGCGGAACGTGCAAGCGGGCTATGTGCCCGACCTGCCCATCCTGCGCGAGGTGTCGGTGGATGTGGCCAAGGCCCGCGTTACCGCGATCATCGGGCCGAACGGGGCGGGAAAATCGACCCTGATCAAGGCGATTGCGGGTCTGGTGCCGATTTCATCGGGGCAGATCATCCACGAAGGGCGCGACATCACCAACATCCGCCCCGACCGGATGGCAGCACAAGGCATTGCTTACGTTCCGCAGAACGACAACATCTTCCGGTCGCTCACCATCCGCGAAAACCTTGATCTGGCACTGCGTCGGGCCGGACCGCGCGCCGATGAAATCCGTGAAGCCTTGTTCGCCCGGTTCCCACCCCTGGCCGCGAAACAGCGTGACAAGGCCGGTTCCCTCTCTGGTGGCCAACGGCAATTCCTCGCCCTTGCCAATGCCCTTGCGGTTGAACCCCGGCTGATCCTGATGGACGAACCTTCGGCTGGACTGGCCCCCAAGGCCACCGAAGAGGTTCTGGAAATGGCCCGGGAACTGACGACACAGGGAGTTACCATCCTGCTGGTCGAACAGAACGTCACACAGGCCCTGCGCCTGTCGGACCACTGCTATATCCTGGCCGAGGGGCGCAACCAGATCGACGGCAAGGCAGCAGACCTGCTGGGCGACAAGGTGGTTGCCGAAATCTATCTTGGCGGCAAACGGCTGAGGGTCGGCGCATGATACAGCATATGGTGGATGGCGTGCTTGTCGGGTCGATCTATGCCCTAGGCGCCATCGGGCTGACCATGGTCATGCACATGCTGCGCTTTGCGAACTTCACCCACGCCGAACTGTTGTCGGTGGGCGCCTATATCGCCTTGGTGTTCGACAAGCTGTTCACGTCGCTTGCGCCCATTCTGGCCACCAAGATCGGGCCACTTTCGATGACGCTGGCCCTGTCCCTGGCAATGATCGTGTCGATGGCCCTGACCGCCGCCAGTGCTGTCGTGATCGACCGGCTGGTGTTTCGCCGTATCCGCCAGCGGGGCGACATGCTGTCGATGGTGTTCGCGTCGTTCGGAGTTGCCCTCATCCTTCGCAACGTGATCGGCCTGATCTTCGGACTGGGCACAACGCTGTACAGCAAGGACATCGCCTTTGCGGTGATCATCAGCCTTGATCCACTGCTCATGGTGCGGCCTGACCAGATCGCCGTGCTGGGCGTCGCGCTGGTGCTGATGCTGGTGCTGCACCTTGTGCTGTCGCGCACGATTTTTGGCTATGCCTTGCGCGCGGTGGCCGAAAATGCGTCTCTGGCACAGGTGAATGGCATCAATCTGGGGCGCATCGTTGTTGCCGTCTGGCTGATCGGCGGCGCGTTGGCGGCGGCGGCTGGGGTGTTCTATGGCCTGACCAACCAGATTACGCCGGTGATCGGGCGCGATCTGTTGATGCCGGTATTTGCAGCGGCGATTGTGGGTGGAATAGGCTCGGTTTATGGCGCTGCGATGGGTGGGTTTCTGGTGGGGCTTGCGGCAAACCTCGCCCTCGTCATACTCCCCTCGGGGTACAGCCCGTCGGTACCGTTCCTGATCATCCTTGTCGTGCTGATCCTGCGCCCAAACGGGATGTTCGGCGAGGCGCGCCCATGATGGGGCTGCTGTCATATCTGGTGTTCTTCTCCACCGTTGCATCGATCCTGGCCATCGCCGTGCTGGGGCTGAATCTGCAGTGGGGCAATGCCGGGCTGTTCAACGGCGGCGTCGCCGCGTTCTTCGGTGCCGGCGCCTACGGCGCCCTGATCCTCGGTGGCACACCGCAAGAAGTGCATTTGGGGGGCTTTGGCCTGCCGTTCGGTGTTGCGCTGATCGGCGGGATGTTCGCCGCCGGGGCTCTGGCCTGGATCTTCGGGCGGCTGACCTTGCGATTGCGACACGATTACCTGGCGATTGCCACTTTTGGCGTGGCGGTGACGTTCGAGAATGTCATGCGCAATGCGCAATGGCTGTCGGGTGGCGCGCAGGGCATACGCGGGTTTGCACGGCCCTTGCAGGCCGAGTTGGGCGCCGGGCTGAGCTATAACGCACTCTATCTTGCCATGGTCGCCGCGCTTCTGATCCTGACCTATCTGTTCCTGCAACACCTGTCCCGCTCGCCCTTTGGCCGCCTGATTCGTGCGATTCGCGAGGATGAGGAGGCGGCACAATCTCTGGGCAAATCGCCTGCAAAGGTGCGGCTGACCGCCTTTGTCACCGGATCTGTGATCATGGGGCTGGCCGGGGGGCTTTATGGCGGGTTCTATGCCTTTGTCAGCCCGCAGGACGTTCTGCCCATCCTGACCTTCCAGATCTGGGCGATGCTCATCGTGGGCGGGGCGGGCAACAACCGGGGCGCCATTGCGGGCGCCTTCCTGATCTGGGGCGCCTGGACGGCCAGCGGCTGGGCCCTGTCGAAATTCGCGCCCGTTGAGGCGCAGCTTTATGCCGGTTCGATCCAGTATATCCTGATCGGGTCGGTGATCGTGGGAATGCTGCTCTGGCGACCACAGGGGCTGTTCCCGGAACGGCTTTTGGTGTCTCATTCGGGGCAGAACAATAGAACTTACAAACCAGCAGGGGAATGACAGAGATGAAAAAGACAAGACATATGCTTCGGATGGGCGTGGCCCTGGGCCTTGGCCTGGGCAGCTTCGGCACCATGGCCGCGGCACAGGATTGCACCATCGCGGTGGGTGCGGTTCTGCCCACCTCGGTCGACTGGGGCCGCCCCATTGCCGAAACGGCACAATGGGTCGTGGAACAGGTGAACGGCGCCGGGGGCGTCAACGATTGCCAGGTCAACCTGATCCTGCGCGATTCGCAGGTTGACCCCAAGGTCGGCGTCGATGCGGCCAAGGCGCTGGTCGATCTGGACGGGATCCAGGTTCTGCTGGGCGCCGTGTCGTCGGGCGTTTCGATGCCGATCCTCACCTCGGTCACGGCACCGGCGGGTGTGATGCAGATGTCGTGCTGTTCGTCGTCCAACGCCTTCACCGCGCTGGCGGCTGATGGGAAAGACAACGATCTGTGGTTCCGCACCTTTGCCACGACCACAGTTCAGGCCGCCATGGGCGCCAAGGTGGCCCGCGATCAGGGCTATAAAAAGGTTGCGATCCTGTACAAGAACGACGACTGGGGCCAGGACATGGGCAAATCCGTCGCCGCGTTTCTGGAGGCCCTGGGCATCGAAGTGACCGCAAACATCGCGATCAACGATGCCCAGCCGTCCTATCGCGCCGAAGCGGCACAGGCCATCGCCAGCCAGCCCGAGGCGCTGTATCTCGCGCTGTACCCCACCGAAGGCACGGCAGCGGTGCGCGAATGGCTGTCGCTGGGCGGATCAGAGAACATGATCATGGCCAATGCCCTGAAATCCGAGGAATTCCGCGAAAACGTCGGGATGCAGTATCTGGGTTCGGCGCTGGGCACCGACACCGCATCGCCGCGCGAAGACAGTGCAACGGCGTTTGTCGATGCCTATGGCGCGAAATTCGGCACCGCCCCCACTGGCCCGGGCCTGGCCAACAGCTATGACGCGACGATGATCGCGCTGATGGCGATGGAGGCTGCGGGCAAGGATGCCAAGGGGCCACAGATCGCCGCCGCCGTGGCGCGCGTGACCGACCCGGCCGGTACGCCGGTTTCGGCGGATGCCGCCGGGTTCCTCGCCGCCAAGGCGGTTTTCGCAGCGGGCGGATCGGTGATGTATCAGGGGGCCACGGGCAACGTGCAGTTCGATGCCAACGGCGATGTGTCGGCTCCGGCGGTAGTATGGAAGTTCGGCGACGCCGGAATCGACGAGGTGGAATTCCTGTCTCTCACCGAAGTCGACGCCTTCGTCGCTGCGCTGAAATAGCATTTGCACCGCCGGGCCGCGCCACCCGGGTGGCGCGGCCCTTTCCATGTTCACACCGCAAGCCCGATGCGGGAGTTGGTAATGGCATCACCGACAGGCCCGCAACTGTCACATTTCGGGACATGCCCGCAGCGCCAACACCCTGCTGCGGTTCGCGCTCACAGGACAACTGCGCTCAATCAGGTCTCGGATCTTGCTGATCCGCATTGAAGCAAGCTGTGATCCGGTTCGAACTTCGGGCGCCAGGGGGCTTATCGCACGATGAATTCCGCATGCAACGCGCCTGCGGCTTTGATGCTTTTCAGGATGTCGATCATGTCGCGCGGCGAGACACCCAGCGCGTTCAACGCCTGAATCACTTCGGACAGAGACGTGCCGTCGGGCACTTCGGCCAACCCGATCCCCGGTTCTTCGTCAATCCCGACATTGCTGCGTGGCACCACGACGGTCTCCCCTTCAGCAAAGGGGTTTGGCTGGACGACAAGCGGGGCCTCTTCGATGCGGATCGTCAGGTTGCCCTGGCTGACCGCGACACGGCTGATCCGCACGTCTTCACCCATGACGATGGTTCCGGAACTCTGGTCCACGACCACCCGGGCCTTGCGTTGGGGCTCGATCGAGATGTTCTCGATCCGCCCGACGGCATGGGCCGGTGACGGCAGACGGGTCGCCGCAATGTCGATCAGAACCGTTCCGGCATCCAGCATCACCGCCACGCCGCGCCGCAGATCGCGGTTGATCGCCTCCTCGATCCGCCCGGCAGTGGTGAAATCCGGAGTGCGCAAGGCAAGCCGGATCGATGTCAACCGGGTGAAATCGAAGTCGATCTCGCGTTCCACCCGGGCACCGGCGGGTATCAGGCCCGACGTGGGCACCCCCTGCGTGACCGTCGCTCCCTGACCATCGGCAACCGCACCACCGGCAAGGATCGTACCCTGGGCGACGGCGTAAATCTGTCCGTCGGCCGCATTCAGCGGGGTCATGACCAGAGTGCCGCCCATCAGGCTGCTCGCGTCACCGATGGCAGAAACCGTCACGTCGATCTGGCCGCCCGCGCGGGCAAAGGCCGGCAGTGCTGCGGTGACAAGCACCGCCGCCACGTTCTTGGGGCGAATCTGTTCGCCGGTGACGTTCACCCCCAGCCGTTCGAGGATGTTCGACATGATATCTTCGGTAAAGGGCGCGTTCCGCATGCCGTCACCCGTGCCGTTCAGGCCAACGACCAGCCCATATCCGACCAGATCGTTGCCTCTCACCCCGTCGAATTCCACCAGATCCTTGATCCGAACGGGCCCTGCCGCCACCTGGGTTGCAAGGCAAAGGCACAAAACCGCAAGCGCGCGCAGGACGATCATCTGAGATACCTCGTGAGGCTGAGTTGCGACAGGCGGGCCGTCAGGGTGTAGAAGGTTTCAAGCTGGGTCTTCACGCCCTGAAGCTGCGTGGCAGTCTGGAACGGGTCAGCGCCGACCAGGGCCGATCGGGCCATCTGGAGTGCGCCCTGTTCGGTCGCATTGCGGGCCCTGGCACTTTCCAGCCGACCCTCGATCATCCCGACGTCGCCGCGAAGGGTGACGATGCCGACACCGGCGCCGAACAGATCCAACCCGGTCTGGCGGATCAATTCCCCCTTCTGCCCCGTATCACCTGCCAGGATTCCCCGATCCAGAAGGGCAGCTTTGGCCGTGGCGGCCAAGGCGGTCCGCAACTCCGAGGTCTGAGCCGTGACAGTGAACGAAAGGCTGTCATCGGGGGTGACGCGCATGGGCGCCATGGCGGTGTCCGACCCGAGGTAGCGTGCAGTGTCAAAGCCCGCGCCGGGGGCGAAATAGGCGTCGACCGCCGCCGAGATGTCCGTGGCGCGCGCGCCGGGTGGCAGGCCGGCGACGAGATCGTCGAGGATCAGGGAAGCAGCGGCAACCGGACGGGCAGAGGTGTCGTTGCCTGCAAACAGGCTGCGACCCGCGATCGAACCGTTCAAGGTGCTGACGATGGCCTCGAAACGGCTGGCGGCATCCCTTGCGAAATTGGCGATGAAGGACGGGCTGTTCGTGTTCTCCATGTCGATGGCACCCCGCGCCAGCGACTGGACCTGATCGGCGATCTGCGACAACCCGCTCTGCACACCGCTGAGGAACAGGGCCGATTCCGAAATCACCGTGCCATAGGCGGCGAGATTGGACAATGACCGTTCGATCACGGCGACAGGTGTCAGATCGCCGCTCAGCGGCGTGCGGATGTCGGACTTGCGCCCGGTCGTCAGTTCCGTAGCCAATGTGTTCATCTCGGTACGGATGCGCACGTTGGACAGACGGTTGGAAAAGGTCAGGGCAAGATCACCGATGGACTGCAACATTCTCTCAAATCTCCAGAAGGCGGCGCATCATGTCGTCGACGACCTGAATGACACGCGCGTTGGCGGCGTAGGATTGCTCGATCAGCAGCAGCTTCTGCATCTCCTGATCTGTGTCCACACCATTCAGCAATTCCTGTTCGCGCAGGGCATTGGCGCGGTTCTGTGCAAAGGTCTGGCTTTGCTCGGCCCGGAACAGGGCGCCGCCATTGGCTGAAAGAAGGCCCGCGGCATAGTCGGAGGCCGAGGCATTGATCCCCAGCGGTATGGCGCGTGGACCGGTCAGCGCATCCGAAATGGATTGCAGCAGGGTCGCATTGCCCACCACCCCGACGGTCACGGCCCCCAGCCCATCCCGCAATCGCGTTGCCAGACCGCCCTGCGCGGGATCGACCAGACCGTTGAGCGACAGCCGCTGGGCGATCCCGGCGGGAGGCGCCACGGCAAGCGGGCCGCCTGCGTCGGTGAACAGGCCGGCATCGCCCGGGGCCCGTGTCGGATCGACTCCGGTCGCCTCGAACCGCTGGATCAGATCCCGGGCGAAGGCGTCGATGTCGGCCTGGGCCTGGGGTGCCAGGGTGTCGCGCAGATTGAAACTGGCGGCCAGACGACCGCCGTCCATCCGGCCCGGCACGCCGGTCATGTCGACGACCTGACCATCGATGGACAGCCCGGACAGTTCACCGCCCGCCAGGCTCGTCCCGGGGGTGACCGCGTTGGCCGGGGTGAAGGCCAGCGTTGCCGGGCGACTGTCCAGCAGCACTTGCCCGCCGGTCGTCGTCAGTGCCAAGGCGCCACGATCACGGGGTATCTGGCGCAGAGGAACGATTTCGGCGATCCGGTCGATCAGAACCTGTCTCTGGTCCAGCAATGTGTTGATTTCACCCGCACGGCCCGAAAGCCGCACGATCGACCCGTTCAGCTGGTTGATCTGCTGAAGCGTGACATTCAGGGTTTCGACATCCCGGGCAATCGCCCGGTCGGCGCCTGCCCGTTCGGCCTGGATGCCTGCTCCGATCCCGTTGATCCGGCCGACCAGATCCGTGGCACCGTCCACCACGGCCTGCAGCCGTGTGCCCGAGTCGGGTCGGCTGGAGGTCTCGAGCAACCGGCCCTCAAGCGTGGCAAGCCGCCCGGTCAGCGCGCCGGGATCATCCGGCGCGCCCAGAAGTGTCTGGACCCGGTCGTGGAACCCGACCGCGACAGCCCCCTGCGCCACGATGGCATCGGCAAGGCGCCGGTCGGACAGAACGACCGGGTTGACCACCCGGCGGACGCCATCGATCTGGACGCCCCCGTAGGCCACCGAAGACTGCATCAACTCGCGTTTGCCATAGCCGGGGGTCAGCGCATTGGCGATGTTGGACGACACCTGTTGCGCCGAGCGCCCGACAACGCCCAGCCCACTGATGGCATTGTTCAGGGCAGTGGTGATGCTCATGGCTCACTCCTTCGAAGTGATGGGAACCGGCAAGGATTACCGCTTGATGTTGGTGGTTTCCTGCAACATCTCGTCCACGGTCTGGATCACCTTGGCATTGGACGAATAGGCACGCTGGGTCTGGATCAGATTGGTCAGTTCAACGGCGACATCGGTGGTCGAAGCTTCGAGGGAATAGCCCCGGGTTTCCCCTGTCGGGCCGTCACCGGCATCCCACAGGAACATCGGACCGCTTTCCATCGACAGCTTGTAGGTCTGGTTGTTCATCGAGATCAGACCATCAGGGTTGGGCACGTCCACCAGCGGCACCTGATAGATCGGGCGGCTGAAGCCGGTGTCATAGACGGCATTCACCATACCCTGCGGATCGATCTCGACACCGATCAGGTTGCCGACCGGTGACCCGTTCTTGGACAGCGTGGTCGGCGCGAAGCTTGATGCAAGCTGGGTCATGCCGTCCAGTCTGCCGATCTGGCCGATGCTGAAGTCGATGTCACCGCCCGCAACCGTGACGACCATGGCACCGGTCAGCGGATCGTAGGCGCCGCCCGACACGTCGGTGACGCTGGCCAGGGTTCCACCGCCGGTTGCGGTGTTGTTGAAGGCCAGCTGATATTCGCCCACGACGGCACCATCCGATGCCGAATCGGTGATCACCATGGTCCAGCTGTTGGAACTTCCCGTTACGGGAACGTCTGGTGTGAAGGTCACGGTCATGGCTTCGGCCTGGCCGAGATTGCCGAAATATTCGACCGCCAGCGACAGGGGGTTGCCCGCAGCCCCGGCCAGTGTGTCAAACGAGGGCAGGTTCACGCCCATGTTGATCGCCGTGGTCGGATTGGGCACGAACTGGTTGTGGGTGATATTGATCGGCACCAGTGAGGCGCTGGTATCGCGGGTGATGTTGGGCAGGCTGCCGTCGGCATTCAGCGCCCAGCCCATGAGAACCTGACCCGACGAATTGGTCAGAATGCCGTTGCTGTCCGGCCGGAACGACCCGGTCGTCATCAGCGACAGCGGCAAGGCTCCGCCCACGTTCAGTGCCGCGATATCCGTCACCGGCAGCATGCCCCGACCGGCGATTGTGATGTCCATCGGGTTGGATGTGCCCACCACCTGGCCCCGTTCGCTGATCAGCCGGCTGGTCGTCGTCGTGACGCCACCCGCAGTATAGCTGCCGCGCGCCAATCCCCCCCCATTCACCACCATCGAGTGAAAATCCGTATGCATCCGTTTGTACCCGAAGGTCGACGAATTGGCGATGTTGTCGGAAATTCCGGCCAGGCGTTGAGCGTTTGCGTTCAGCCCGGCCACACTTGCGGCAAGCGAGGAATAGATCGTCATGGATGCGCCTTTCTGATGCGTTTGTCCGGTTCTTCCCCCTTGTTAGGCCAGCAGCCTTAACAGGCCGCTAACCGTTAAAATCCGCCGCACTTGCGCCCACGCCTAGCGCAGCAGGATCAGTTCGACCCGGTTGTTGCGGACCGACATCGGATTGGCGACCACCAACTGGCGATCGGCAAAACCCGTAACCCTATGTATGCGAGTGGCTTTCAAACCTTCGGCCTCGGCCAGACGGCGTACGGCATGGGCCCGTGCGGTGGAACTGTTCCAGACTGGCGCGTTCAGGCGGACGATGGGTTGGGCATGGACATGCCCGCCGATGGCGATGCGGTTGGTGGCCAGCGCGAACACCTCGGACACGACATCGACCAGTTGTTCCAGCAGCGGTGTCGGTCTGTCCGAATCGCCCTGGAACAGAACGGCGCCCGGCAGATCGAACAGTTCCACGATCAGCCCCTCGTCGGTGACACGGGTCACGATATGGCGTGCCAGTTCCTCGCTCACCATGCTTTCTCCAGATTTTCCAGTCAGGATGTCGGCCACTTCGGCCAGCTTCTGATCCAGTTCCGCACCCTGCCCCTGCCCTGCAGGATCGCTTTCGACACCAGAGTCGCCGCGCGACTTGTCATTGTCCGAGTGATAGACGCTTGATGCGCCCGACCCGGATTGTGCCAGTTCCTCCTCGGAAAACACATTGTCTCCGCTGAACGATCCGCTGCCTCCCCCCGACACCCGGTTGACCGGAATCGTCGGATTGAAATAGTCGGCAAGCCCCTTGCGCTGGTTCTCGGACGTCGTGCCGAGCAGCCACATCAGCAGGAAGAACGCCATCATCGCCGTCACGAAATCGGCATAGGCCACCTTCCAGGCACCGCCGTGGTGCCCGCCCGCAATCACCTTCTTGCGCTTGATGATCACGGGCGCATTTGCATGCGCTGTCATGTTTTCTCACCCCTTGTCCCACCACGGACCGGTATAACAACAGGGCGTGAAGGGCCGCTTAACCTCTAAAAACAGGGGCTTTTGCCACAGTTCCGCTGCAGTCCCGCCACCGTTGCGGCGCGCATGCCAACGGGAGCGACGGCAAACGGGGGCGCGCTGGCACCCCCGTTCGACCCAAGGCACAAAGGCCAGGCTACTTTATGATCGTCTCGGGCCCCATGACCGCCGTGGGCAGCACGGTGGATATCCACGGCACATAGGTGATGATGATCAGGAACACGAACAACACCGCCAGAAACGGCAGCGCCGCGCGCACCACAGCCATCATCGGCATGCCGGCCACACCCGACGTGACGAACAGGTTCAACCCCACCGGCGGCGTGATCATGCCGATTTCCATGTTCACCACCATGATGATGCCCAGGTGGATCGGGTCGATCCCCAGTTCCATCGCGATGGGAAACACCAGGGGCGCCACGATCACGATCAGGCCAGAGGGTTCCATGAACTGACCGCCGATCAGCAGGATGATGTTCACCATGATCAGGAAGGTGATCGGCCCCAGGCCACTGCCCAGCATCGCGGCGGCAATCGTCTGGGGGATCTGGTCGTCGGTCAGCACATGCTTCAGGATCAGCGCATTGGCGATTACGAACATCAGCGTGATGGTCAGCTTGCCCGCATCCAGCAGTGTGTTGCGGGTGTCGCGGTGAAAGAACGCGGTCACCACCGACAGCGGCTTTTGATACAGCCGCAAAGGCGCGTTGCCCTCACCCTGATACAGCGGTCCCATGTCGCGATAGATGAACGTCGCGACAAAGAACGCATACATCGACGCCACCGCCGCCGCCTCGGTGGGGGTAAAGATCGCACTGGTCAGGCCCGGCACGCCGTAAATGCCGACCATGATGATCACGATCAGCAAAAGCCCCCAGGCGGCGTCGCGGAAGCTGTCGAACACCTCGCCCCAGCCGCGCCATTCACCCTTGGGCATGTTCTTGATCCGGGCGATGACATAGATCGTGATCATCAGCATCGACCCGGCCAGAATGCCCGGGATCACCCCGGCCAGAAACATCCGACCGACCGAAACGTCCGTGGCGCTGGCATAAACCACCATCACGATGGACGGCGGAATGAGAATGCCCAGCGTACCGGCGACACAGATCACCCCCGCCGCAAAATCCTTTGTATATCCGACCTGCCGCATCGCGGCGATGATGATGGTGCCGATGGCCACGACCGTCGCCGGCGACGACCCCGAAAGCGCCGCGAACATCATGCAGGCCAGAACCCCGGCAATGGCAAGCCCGCCCGGCAGATGCCCCACACAGGCGATGGCAAACCGGATGATCCGTTTCGCCACCCCCCCTGTCGACATGAACGACGAGGCCAGCACGAAGAACGGAATGGCCAGAAGCGTGTAATGCCCGGCCATCGCCTGATACAGCGATTGCGCGATACTGGCCATGGAGGTGTTCGAGAAGGCCAGAAGAAACACGATCGACGACAGGCCCAGAGAAATCGCGATTGGAACGCCCAGGAACAACAGACCGATGATCAGCGCAAACAGCAGAACAACTTCCATGACCTCAGGCCTTCCTGTTCAGGGTCGCGGCAGCCTCGGCCACGGCATCTTCGGCCTCGTGGCTGACGATCACGCTGCTGTCTTCCCCCCTCCAGACCCGCAGGGTCGCCTGCGC
>Ga0105054_10000216_pt1 | contig 81427 bp, 34 predicted proteins | sample BON02_FD_78091 | JGI IMG/M metagenome (GOLD analysis project Ga0105054, IMG submission 78091) | Freshwater microbial communities from Lake Bonney liftoff mats and glacier meltwater in Antarctica - BON-02 (megahit assembly) | ecosystem: Environmental > Aquatic > Freshwater > Ice > Glacier...
AAGAAGAGAGAAGAAAAGGAGGGGGGGGGGGTAGGGCGGGGGGGGGGGGGGGGGGGGGGGGGGGGGGGGGGGGTGCGGCGGCCGGCGGCCGGCGGCCGGCGGCCGGCGGCCGTCTTCTTGGTTGGTTGTTCTTGGCTGTGTGGTGATTTTGCTGGTTTGGCGTTGCATGTTCTCTCGCTGCGCCCGCCCGCCCGCTGCGAGTCAGCCCGCCGCGGATGTCTCTCGCCGCTTCTCCCGCTTCGACGCCGTCGCTCGCTCAACCGCCCGCCCGCCCCACTCCGCCCTGCCCGCGCCCCTCGTCCCCCCGCAAAAACACAAAAAACACACACAACACGAAAACCACTACCACCCGTCCCCACCGTGCCCATGTTGCCACACGCCCCACGCCCACATGCGTAGGACGAGCGCATCATGGCCTGGATTTTCGACGAGTACAGCAAGTACAAGGGCTTCTCGCCCGCCGTCGTCACGGGCAAGCCGCTGCACCTGCACGGGTCGCTCGGGCGCGAGCAGGCGGGCGGCCGCGGCGTGCTGTTCGCGGCGCGCGAGTTCCTGCGCGACGCCCTCTGCGCGCGCGTCCAGGGCAGCTCCTTCGTGATCCAGGGCTTCGGCAAGCTCGGCGCCAGCGCCGCGCGCCACCTCCACGACGCGGGCGGCAAGGTGGTCGCCGTCGCCGACGCCCGCAGCGCCGTGCACAACGAGCGCGGGCTCGACGTCCCTGCGCTGCAGGCGCACGCGGCGCGCGGCGGCATGCTGTCCGACTTTGAGGGGGGCGGCGCGGTCATGGCCGACCCGGTCTCCTTCCTGTCGATGCCGTGCGACGTGCTGATCCCGGCCGCGATCGGCGGCGTCCTGACGGCGGGCACGGCCGCCAAGGTGCAGGCGCGCGCCGTGATCGAGGCGGCCAACGCCGCGTGCACGCCAGAGGGGGACGCCGTGGTGAGAGCGAGGAGAGCAGGAGGGAAAGAGGGGGGGGGGTCGGTCGCCCGCCGTATGGTTGTGTTCGGCTGTCTGTGTCTTGTGCTGTGTATTGTGTGGCGGGCGCGCGTGCGCTCTCGCTCTTGCTCCCTCTTTCGCGCAAACAACCCCGCGCGGCGCTGCGCCCCTCCTCCTCCCTCGTTGACTCAGAGTCCGCTCGCCCTCCTCTCCTGCCGCAAAACAACAAACCAAACCAAACCACCAAACAAAGCTCCGCGCCCGCGGCATCCCCGTACTGCCAGACCTCTACTCCAACGCCGGCGGCGTCGTCGTGTCGTTTGCCGAGTGGTGAGTGTTGGGTCGTCGGACCCCCTGTGATTTGTTTCCCTTCGAGGCGCGCGGCGGCGGCGGTCGGGCGCGCTTTTTTTTGTTTCTTGCTTGGTGGGCGCGCGACACGCGGCGCTCACCCGCCCGATCAAAACCCTCGAAAACAACACACCCACACGTCAACACAGGGTCCAGAACCTGCAGAACTTCCGGTGGGAGGCCGAGGAGATCGACCGGCAGCTCGACCGCTACATGGTCGACGCGTGGCGCGCCATCCGCCGCGTGCAGCACGAGCGCGGCGGCGACAAGGGCGCATCGCTGCGCGCGGCCGCCTACGTGCTGGCGGTGCAGCGGGTTTGCGAGGCGGAGCGGCACCGCGGGTTCGACTAGGTTTTACGAGACCAAGAGACGCATACGTATGGACCGAGCGGGGCGGTCGCTTGGGTGTGTAATGTCGCGCGGCAAACGAGGGAGGGGGTCGAGGCGGGGGGCGGGACAAGCGCGCCGGGGGCCCCCAAACGCCCCGGCCCCAGCGCTGTCGCCGACGTCGCCGACGCCGCCAGGACGCGCGCCTTTTGCCCAACGTCCGTCCCTCGGGCTTGCCGTTCCCGTACTCAACTCCACTGTCCTTGACTTGTTCCTGTACTTTACTGACCGACGACCGACTGATTCATTCCACGCTCCACTCTCCCCGCACGCACACAGGACCGGTTTTGGGGGAGAGAGGCTCGCAGCAATGGCCTGGCCTCCTCCTCCGCCGGTCCCCCCGTTGTCGGCATGACACAGGGCGCGGGCCCGGGCCCGCCTGCAATGAGGCCGCAGCCGGTGGTCGAATTGGCCGACCTCAACCGCCTGGTGCGTTTGTCTTGGGGGTGTTGCTGGGCCGACGCGAGTGCAGAAGCCCGACAGATAAAAAAAAGGACAAGAGCTTTCCGCCCGCGAGAGAAAGCCCCCCGCCTCGGTCCCCCTCCCCCTCTTTTCAATGGCAGAAACGCGCGCGCGCCCCCCAACTCACCCTTCCTACCTCAACAAACAAGCAACAGATCTGGAGCGTCGCCCTCGGCGAGGCGCGCCTCGACCACGGATTTGACGGCCCGCTTGCCGGCCGCGTCTACGGCGCGCCACCGCGCTCGCGCGCCGAGGCCCTGGCAGCCGTTGCGGCAGAGCCCGACGTCGCGCAGCTGCCGGCCCCGCCGCCCCGCTTGCGCCGGCGCGCGGCCGTCGAGGGCGCGCTCAACATCGGCCTCGACCCGGCGACGGGGGCGTTCGCCGTGCGCATCAAGTACCGCGAGCACTCGTACGACGGCTTTTGCGCGTGGGCGCCGCCGCACCAGCTGCCGCCGGGCGTTGCCGCGCCGGGCGCCGCCGCGCCTGCCGCCGCCGCCACCGCCGCCGATGGAGGGCCGCCGCCGCCGCCGCCGACGACGACGCAACAACCGCCCGGCGGGGGCCCTCCCCCTGCTCTCGACACCCTTGCCGCCGCCGAGTGGTACTACCGGGAGTGGCGGCGAGCGAGGGCGATCCAGCCCTCCCCGACGGAGGCAGGCGAGCTAGGTGGCGGCGGCGGCGGCGCGGCCAGCAATAAGAACAAGGACGCTGACGGCAGCGGGGAGCCGCCGCAGCGCCCGCCGGTCCGCAGCGCCGCGCGCGCTGCCGCCGCCGCCATTGCCGCCACCGCCGAGGAGGAGGGCGCGCAGTTCAGCGGCAGCGAGGGCGGCGACGGCGTCCAGGCCCTGCTTGGCCTGCCTTCGGCCGCCGCCTCCGCCAGCGTGCTCCGGCACCTCTGCGCCGGCGCGGCGGCCGCGGCAGGGGGCGCGCGCGGCGTCATCGGCGTCGGCGTCGGCATGGGCGGCGCCGGCGCTGCCTCCGGCGCCAGCGGCCCGGGCGACCTGGTGCTGGACGACCCGCGCCCGTCGCCGGCGGCGGCCGCGGCCGCGCTGAGGCTTCTAGAGGTGGTCAGGCGGCAGTGCCCGGCGCTGCTGCTGTCGTGGGGCGCGGCGATCCTGCCGCACCGGCCGCAGCCGCCGCGGCGCGGCCAGCAGCGGGTCCGCGGCGGCGGCGGCGCAAGCGGCGGCATCAGGGGTGCTGCTGGCAGCGCCGTCGGCGGCATCGCGCCCGCCGTCGGCGCTGCTGCCGCGGCGACGGCAGGCCCGGCGGCGGCAGGAACATCAACATCAGCAGCAGCAGCAGCAGTAGCCGTGGCGGCGGCGGCGTGGCCGCCGACGGGACCCGGCACCAAGCGCGGCAGGCCGCCGCCGCCGCCGCCGCCGCGCCTGGCCTTTGGGCTGCTCCCTGCCTCGTCCGCCGGGGCCGGCGTCGGCGCGCCGCCGGCCTCGGGGCGCGCTGGCGCGCTGGCGCGGCATGGGTCGGCGCCCGGGCGGCGGTCGCTCCTCGACGCGCAGCAGCAGCTCGACGACGACAGGGCCCGCCTGTCCCGCCCGCGGTCGGCCCTGTCTCTGCAGCAAGACCACGCGGCGCCCCAAAAGGCGGGGCTGGCGCCCGCTGCCGCCGCCGCCGCCGCCGCCGCCGCCGCCGCCGCCGGGGGCGCCGCCCCCGCCCCCACCACCCCCGGGCAGCAGCAGCAGCAGCCCGTCTCCCCCGTCATCTGGCTCTTCCCTGAGTCCTCCTTTTTGGAGGGGCGCGGCCTGATGGCGGGCGCCGCCGCGCGCGTCGCGTGCCGCCCGCTGCACGCGCACCTCCGCGCAATGCACGGGTGGCGCGAGGCGCCCGGCGCCGCCGGCCGGCTCGCCGCCGCCGCGGCCGGCGGCGCGGCGGCCTCGCCCGCGACAGCAGCGGCGGCGGCGGCGGCCGCCAAGGCGGCGGTGGCGGCCGTCGCCGCCGCCAAAGTACGCGAGGAGCGTGCCTCGGCCGCACTGCGCCGCCCGGAGGACCCGCCCGACCCGCCCGACGCCGAGGACGGCCTCCTCGGCCTCCCGCCCCCGGACGCCCCCGCGCTGATGCCCTGCCTCGCGCGTCCGGCCTCGGCGGCCAGCAGCAGCGGCGCCGGCGCCGGCAGTGGTGGCGCTGGGGATCGGCCGAATCATCAGCCCGCGCGCCTTGATCTCCGGGCAGGGGTCCTCGGGGCCGCCGTGGCCGGCGCGCGAGAGGACGCGGTCCCCCCGGCGCGCCGCCTGTCGACGGGCCTGCGTCTGCCGAGTCCGGCGACCAGCAGCAGCGGCGGCGGCGGCGGCGACGACGGGGGCAAGCGAGATGGGGGCGGCGGCGGCGGCGGCGGCCGCCTCAGGGCGGACGAGGTGCCGCCGATGGCTCCGCCGCACCAGGCGAGGAGAGAACACGAGGGGGGCGGCGGGCCCGCCCGGGTCCTAGCCTCGGCGCAGGCGCGGCGGCGACCCAGCAGCGGCGGCGGGACTGTCGGCTGGGCCGGCGCCACCTCGGAAGACGCCGCGCGCGTGGCGGCCGCCGCCATGGACGCCGCTGCCGGGCGCGGGCGGTCGGCCAGCGTTGCCCGCGCCGCTTCCGTCAGCTGCTGCCCCGGGGACGGGTGTGCTTTTCGCGCGCTCGTCGGCGGCGGCAGCGGCGGTGGCGGCACGGGCGGCCCCGGCGGCCCCGGTGCGTCGTGGCTCGCGGGCGGCATGTGGACGGCGGCGCCCTCGCCCTACGCCGTGGCGCCCGACGACGCCGACGCCGCCGCCGGGGCAGAGGCGCACCCGGAGGACGAGCGCGCGCGGTCGCTGTCGGCGCATCGGCGGCAGGCGTCAGACCCGCTTGCGCTGCTATCGGTGTCGTCGCGCGACCTGGGCGTCATCCTCCCGCTAGGCCCGTCGGGCGGGCAGGGCCAGCAAACGCTGCAGCAGCAGCAGCAGCAGCAGCAGCAGCACCGGCTGGACGGCCTCCTCCAGCGGCCCCTGTCAACCGCCAGGGGGCCGGGCCGTCCGCCGCGCCCGCCGAGCGGCGCCGGCGCAGGCCTCAGCGTCCCTGTTCGGTTCGCGACGACCGCAGCGGCGGCCGCCGCGATCGCTCGGATGGCTATGCTGTCCCCCTCGTCCCGGAGACCGTCGTCAGCAGGCGAGGGCGAGGGCGCGGGCGACGGCGGCGGCAAGGCCGACGAAGCGGGCGCCGGCGATGCTGGCGCCGCCGCCGCCCCGCGGCCGCTCCTCGTGCAGGGGGCCGACGGGTCTGCGGGCAACGGCGGCGGCGGCCGCGGCTGCGGCGACAAGCTCGACGTGTCCTGGGAGAGATCTGGCTTGCCCCCGGATGCCACGGCCGCCGGTGCACCCGCCGCCGCCGCCGCCGTCCGCGCCACAGTTGACGCCGCCGCCGCCGCCGGCCTGGCGCAAATCAGCGACGGGTCCAACAGCGAGGGCGCAAGCGGCGGCGGCGCTGGCGCCCGGCGCCTCGGCGGGCGCCTGCCCGCGCTCACGCTGCTGCGCCCTCTCCCGCCGCCACGCCCGCGGCACCCGTCGCGCGGCGCCAGCGGCGACCCCGCACGGGCGCGCCCGCGCTCAGCAGCTGCAGCAGCAACGGGCGAGGCGGCGGCGGCAACGGCGGGGTCGGACGACGGCAACACCTCGCGCCCGGGCTCGCGCCGGGGCTCTGGCGCGGGCGCGCCGCGCCATGCCTCGGGGGCGGCCGGGTGCCGCCGCCAGATCGCCTCCGCCCTGCCCCTAGCTGCGCTCGGGCCCCTGGCGGGCGGGGGGACGGGCGGGGCGGGCGCGTGCTGCCCGCTGTCCGCCGCCTACGAGCTGGCGGGCGCGGCCGCCGCGGCGTGGGCGGCGGCGGCGGCGGCTGCGCAGGCCAATGCCGAGGCAGCGTGGGCGCATCGGTCGCGCGGCGCGGCAAGCGCTCGAGGCGCCGAGGGAGCGGGGGCCGGCGGGTCGGCCGCGCCGCTGCCGCCGCGGGCGCGGTCGGCGCACACTTCGCGCGACAGCGACGGGGGCAGAGGCGGGCGCGAGGGCAGCGGCCACGGCGCCGCGCCCCCTGGTCTCGTCGCTGCCGCCCCTGTCGCTTGCGCTGCTGCTGCTGCTCACGCTGGCGCCTTTTCCCCTGCTGATGCGGCGGCGGCGTTCCTTGCCGTTGCCGGCCGCCCATCGTCGGCGGCTGCCGCCTCCAAGGTTGACAAGCGGGAGACAGCGGCGGCGGCGGCAGCGGCAGAGCCGGAAGAGGAGGAGGAGGGGCCGGGGGCGCCCAAGTCTGGGGCGGCGGCAATGCGAGACACGCTCACATTGGCGAGCCTGGGCGCCGGTGGGCACCGGCGGCGGCGGCGAGGCAGCGCAAATCCAAGGCGCCTCGTGCTGCCCTCAAGCCCGCGGCCAGATTCGGTCGCCGCCGACAGAGGGACGGGAGCTGGAGGACGAGGAGGAGGAGGAGGAGGGCCGGCGGCCGAGCCAGGCTCGGGCGCCGACGCCTCGGCCGGCGCGACCGCCGCCTCCCTGATCCGCGATCTCCGCCGCAAGAGGAAAGATGCACTGCTGCTGTGCGAGGCGCCGCTCCGCCGGCGCCGCCTCGACCCCAATATGCTCAGCGCGCGCAGCGGCGGCGGCCAGGAGCGCGGCGAGGCGGGCGGCGGCGGCACGCGCTGCGACGCCGGCAGCAGCGGGCGCGCGACGCCAGAGTGTGACCGCGCCGCCGACGACGGCGGCGAGGGCCATGCCGACGGCGGCGGCGGGGACGACAGCGGCGTCGGCAGCGAGATTCAGCGCCGGTTGGTGATGGCCGGGTCGCGCGCCGCGGCGGCGGCGGCGGAGGCGGCGGCTGCCGTCGCCCGAGCGTCGTCGCCGCCGCCAGGCAGCGAGACACGATCGCCGCCGCCACCGGACGGCCAGACGAGCAAGCGGGCTTCCTCTCTCGGCTGGAAAGTGGCGGCAAAGGCCCGCAGGCGGCGGCAGGGCGGCTCGAGTGGCGGCGGGGCGTCGGCCGCGGCCTTCGCGGCCGGCGTCAATCTCGAGGCGGCCGCGGCGGCCGCCGCGCGATTGACCGCGGCAGCCGCGGCAGCCGCCGCAGCCGCGGCGCCCGCCGTCGTCGTCGATGGCGGCGCGGAGCTCGACGAGGAGGAGGCGCAGGGCGGCGCGACGCAGGCGCCGGACAGGACGCGCATGCGGCCCCTCGGGGTCCCGGCCGTCGGCGCGCCCGATGCCGCCCCGCCGCGGGACGCGGACGCGGACGCGGACGCGGGCGTTGACGCGGACGCGGGCGCGGACGGGGTGGAGGGGGCCAACGAGGAGGGCGGCGACGAGGCAGCCGGCCGTGGGCGGCGGCGGGGGCCGCCGGCCATGGCCAGGGTCTTGGCCCGAGTCGGCTTGGCGGCGACGGCGACCCCGGGCAGCGACGGACCCCGCCGCGGCGTCAGCCGCGCCGCGCCGTCCTCCCCGGTCCCCTCGCGCGGCCGGGCGGCCAAGAGGCGCGCGGGGGCGGGCGGCGGCGGCTCGATCGACCCGCGCGAGGGCACGGGGCTGCCCCTGCCGCTGTCGCCGCCTCCGCCGCCGCCGCCGCCGCCGCCGCCGCCGCCGCTTGCTGACGCCAGGCCCGCTTCCGGGACCGGCGGCGGACGGGTTGCGTCCGCGGATGCGACCGTCGCTGTATCTGCTGCAGCTGCCGCAGCAGCGGCAGCGGCAGCGACTGCAGCTGCGGCAGCAGCAGCGGCGGCGCCAGCGGCGGCAGAGGCGGGACAAGGAGCAGCAGGTGCGGCAGAGGCGCGGGCCGAGGCCGAGGCAGTGGCGGTCGTCTGCCCGGCGGCAACGCCGGCCGAGAACTCGTCCTCGTCGGCGCCGCCGGCTCTGCCGCGGCCTCGCCTCTTTGCGGGCGTGGCAGCGGCGGCCGGCCCCGCTGCCGCCGCCGCCGCTATCGCCGCAGGCACCAGCGCCGTGTCGTCCGGCCCCCCGCCGGTCGCCGACGTCGCCGTGCCATCACTCTCGGTGCGCTCGGTCGGCCAGTTCATCCCCTCTGCGCCCCTGGCGTCGCCGCCTGCCTGCCTCGTGGCGGCAGGCGAGGGGCCGGCAGTGGGCCCGGCTGCCGCGCCGTCCGACTCTCCGCCGCAAGACGCTGCGGCCGCCGCCGCCGCCGCCGCACCCTCGCTGTCGGCGCGCTCTTCTGCCCCGCGGCCCACCGCTCCGGCCGCCCCAGCCGCCGCTCCCTCTGCGCCCTCACCGCTTCAGTTGCAGCCGCCGCCTCAGCAGTGGCGGCAGCAGCGCCAGTCGCAGAAGCAGCAGCAGCAGCAGGCGCGCCAGCCGCAGCCGCCGGTGGCGGCAGCAGCAGCAGCAGCAGGCGCGGGCGCGGCGCCGCTTGCCCCTCCTCCAGCCGCCCAGTCGTGGCGCCAGGCGACGCCGTCAGTCGGGGCGGATGGTGGCGGGGGCCGCGCCTGGCCGCCGGTCACCACGCGCGGCAGAGCCGACGCCTGGCCCCCGGTCAGCCGCCGGTCGGCCAGCAGCGCGGGGCCCCCGAGCGGGAGCGTTGGCGGAGCGCCGCACGCGCGCGTGGCAGCGGCCGCAGCCGTGGCCGCGGCGGGCAAGGACGACGACGGCAAGGCGGCGGCGGCGGCAGCGGCGACGGCCGCCGTTCGGTCCGACGGCGGGGCTTTGGCGCCCTCCGACTCCGCCGCCGGTGGCCCGCCGCCGCCCCGGCCGCCGGCCCCGGTCGCCGCGGCCACTGGCACCACCGCGGCCATGGCCCCCGCCACAGCGCCGCTGCGCGGCGCTCCCCTCGACTTTGCCGGCGGCGGCGGGGCGGGCCGCTACCGTCCGCGCCACGCGGCGGCGGCGGGCTGCGACGCCCTGACCGCCACGGTGGCGACGTCGGACGACCCGACGCAGCAGCACCAGCAGCAGCAGCACTCGCGCTGGCGGCACCCGCACTACGTGCCGGCCCAGTTCCAGCAGCAGCGGGAGCAGCAGCAGCAGCCGCCCGGCGTGCTGCTGCCGCCGCTGCCGCCCGGCCAGCAGCAGCAGCAGCAGCAGCAGCAGCAGCGCGAGCCGCAGCTCGCGGCGTCGTCGGCCGCCCCTCCGCCCGCGCCGTCGCCGTGGCAGCGCGCGCCGGTGGGCTTCGGCGGCGGCAGGGGCGGCGGCGGCGGCGGCGGCGGCCATTACGACCCGTCGCCCGTACACCAGCAGCAGCACCAGCAGCACCAGCAGCACCAGCAGCACCAGCAGCACCAGCAGCACCAGCACCCGCACCAGCAGGCGCCGCCGCCCTACGGAGCCGCGCCACGCCTTGCGTCTTTTCTGCAGCCGTCGGGCGTCCCCTCGACGCTCCAGCAGCACCAGCACCAGCAGCACCAGCAGCCGATGCAGCTGCTCCAGCCGATGCGCCTGCCCGCGCCGCACCACCAGCAGCAGCAGCTGATGCAGCAGCAGCAGCCCGATCAGCTCCAGGCGCCGGCGGCGTTTTTCCTCGCCGGCGGGGCCGACCACCTGCTCGCGGCGGCGTCGCCTCAGCAGCAGCAGCAAATGCCGACGACCACGACCATCATCTTGCAGCAGCAGCAGCCGCAGCAGCAACAGCCGCAGGTGACTGGCGCGTACGGCTACGCGCCGCAGCAACAGCAGCACATCGCCTTCTCGGGGCTGCAGCAGCAGCAGCAGCACCAGCAGCAGCAGCCGCCCGCCGCGCGCATCGTCCTCGGCGGGGGCGACCTCGGCGGCGGCGTCGTCATCATGCAGCAGCAGCAGGCGCCACCGCCGCCGCCGCCGCCGCCGCCGCCGCCGCCCGCGCCCCAGCGGATGGTCGGTTGGGCGCAGGGGCTGGACGGCGTCGCGCAGCAGGTCGTCTACCTGGCGCACCCGACGCAGCAGCAGCAGATGCAGATGCAGCCGCCGCCGCCCCTGCAGCCGCAGCCGCAGCCAATGTTTGCGCCGATGGCGGCGGGGGCTATGCCGACGGCCGTGATGCTCCCGAACGGGCAGCTGGCGTTCACGCAGGCGTTTCGGATCCCGCAGCAACAACTGCAGCAGCAGCAGCAGCAGCAGCAGCAGGCGTCGTGGGGAGCAGCGTCAGACGGCGGCGGCACCGCCGCCGTTTGCTTTGCGGCGCCGCCGCCGCCGCCGCCGCCGCCGCCGCCGCCGCCGGCGATCATGCAGCCGCAGCCACAGTTCCTGTATGGCCCTTCCGCCGCCGCCTCCGGGCCTATGCAGTGGCAGCCGCAGCAGTCTCAGCAGCAAGGAACGCAGACCATGCAGTGGCAGCAGCCCCAGCAGCAGCAGCCGTCCCTGCCGCCTTGGCAGCCGCGGCAGCAGCAGCAGCAGCAGCAGCAGACGTCGTGGCAGCCGCTGCAGTCTCAGGTGCAACAGCAGCGGCAGCCGCACGAGTTGGTGCACGTGCAGCCGGCCCGGCACCAGCAGCCGCGCCCCTCGTCCGCGTCCATGGTCGACGAGTCGGGCGGCGGCCGCGGGGGCGGGGGCGGGGGCGGCGGCGCGGGCGGCTCGTACGCGCAGCAGTGGCAGCAGCAGCAGCAGCAGCAGCAGCAGCAGCAGCAGCAGCAGGAGCGGCAGGTGCTTGAGCGCCCGTCGGGCTCGGCCGCGCGCAGGCCGCCGTCCGGGCGCGAGCGGCCGGGCGGGGCGGCGATGATGCCGCGCGCCGAGCTCGTGAGCCAGGCGTTCGGCCTCTTGCTCCAGCAGCAGCGGGGCGGCGGTGCGGGCGGGTCCGCGCCGCCCCTCGCCGAGGGCGCCGAGCAGGAGCTGCTCAACGTGCTGATGACGGGCGCGGCGGTGCTGGACCAGCGCGAGCGCGAGCGCGAGGAGGCGGCCGGGGCTGATCGCGCGGGCGGCGTCAGGAGGGCGTGAAGCGGCGGCGTTGGGCGGCGGCTTTTTTGGGTGATCTCTCGACTTGGACGCGACACTCACTCTCTCGACGTGGAACAGACACATCATGCATCTCTAAGGATCCACGCACAAACCACCTCAGTTGGCGGCTTCTCCACCCTTTTACCTCTCCCGGAGAACCACAACCTCTCTCTCGCCGACACACCCGCCTCCCTATCTCTCTTCCTAGACAGGACCGCCGGGCAAATGCATCTGCCTCCGGGGTTGCGCGGCGCGCCGCCGTTGGGGCGCCGCGGTCAGCTCCCAGCGCCCGTTGCGGCTGCCGCGCCGTCCCAAAAGGCAACGACGGTGACGACGACGACGACGACGACAGCAGCGACGACGACACCGCGCCCCGCCTCGTCGCCCTCTGCCATCCCAACCGGGCAGCGGCAGCAGCAGCAGCGTCATCAGCCCTCGCGCCCGCATCGCGCGCCCATTGTCGAGGCCGAGTCCGCGCGGCTGCTGGACCCGCCGCCGCAGCAGCAGCATCAACAGCAGCACCAGCGCCCAAGCCTGGCGGCCGAGCTGCTGCGAGGCACGGCAGCGCCCGCGGGGCAGGGGTCGGCCGACCAGCAGCAGCAGCAGCAGCACGGCGCGATCGTGGCGCCCCTGCGCGTGCGCCGGCGTGGGCCGCGGCCGCAGACGAGCTACCCGCCACCGGCGCCGCAGCGCGCCGCGGCCGCCGGCGTTGCTCCAGTCATCACCGCAGCAGCGGCCGCGGCAGCGGCGACGGCTACAGCGACGGCGGCGCGCTCGCCGCGGCAACAGCGGCGGCACGAGCAGCAGCAGCCGCAGCAGGAGCAGCAGCAGCAGGAGCAGGAGCAGCAGCAGCAGGCCCGGCCCCACACCGCAACCCGCTTCACCCCGCGGTCCCGCGCCGCGCTGCTGGCGGGCTTGGCCGTGGCCGTGGGCGCGATCGCGGCGCTCGCCTCGACCGCCTACGCGCCGCCCCCCGCATTCGCCGCGTCGTCGCCCTCGACGTTTGCGGGCGGCCCGGCCCTCGGAAGCGGCGGCGGCGCCGGGGGCCTGGCCGCCGCAGCCGCTGCCGCCACAATCGCCCCTCAGTGGCTGCGTGCCGTGTCGGCCGGAGCAGCAGCAGCGGCATCACCAGCCCGCCGGCGCGCCGCGAGCACGGCCGCCGCCGCCGCCGCCGCGACGACATCACCTCCTCCTCCTCGCCCTCTGTCGGCAAGCGACGGGCCACCCGTCCGCCTGCTGGCCGTCGTCGGCGCGGGCGGGGCGCGCTCGCCCTACGAGTACGCGGCGCCCACGGCCGCGTCGCTGGCCGCGGGGCAGGGCCCCGCGCCTCCCCCGCCGCCGCCGTGGCGCGACGTGGCGCCGCACCTGGCCGAGCGCCTCGCGCTGTCCAACCCGCGCTTCCGCCTCGAGGTGCTGCGCGAGGAGGAGCTGCTGGCGGCGCTCGACCGTGGCGGCAGAGGGGCCGCGGAACAGGCCGGAGCGACCGCGGCGGCCAACGAGGTCCTCGCGCGCGCTGTCAAAGGGACCCCCGCCGCCTCCGCCGCCGGCTCCACCGGCGCGGGCGCCCCTCCCTCGCCCGCCCCCCCTCTCGTCGCCATCGTGGCGATGGGACTCACGGACGCGCGCACGGCCGACCTGATCGCGTCCCCCTCTGGGCCCGCAGCGGCCGTCGGCACGCTTCTTGCGCTGCCGACCGACGCGGAGAAGCACGGCGGCAGCAGCACTAGCAGCAGCAGCGGCAACGGCGTCTTTGCGCGCCTCGAGGCCGCGGGCGAGCGCGTGGGCGGCTTCGACCCCGCGCGCGCCGGCTCCGTCGCCCGCTGGCTGGCGGAACACGTCCCCTTCTCGCCCCAGGCCCGCGCCGCCAAGCTCCTCCGCGAGGCGCGCGAGATGCTCTCCCGCCGCACGTCCGACGACGCCGTGTTCGCCATGCTCACGATCATCCACGGCTACGGCGGCGTCTCCGTGCCGGACGTCGCCAACGCGGCGCAGGGGGGGTTGGACCTGGCGCTGCTGACGTGCATCGCGCAGCACTGCCGCGAGCCGGTCGCGGCGTGCGTGACCGACCCGACGTGCAAGGCGGGGCTCGACTGCCTTGCCGCCGTGCCGCCCAACGACCAGGTCGCCTCGTACCGTTGCATCGTCGCGCACGAGAACCCCTACTTCGCGCGCTTCTCGCTGTGCGTGCTTCAGCTGCACAACTGCCGGGGCCTCTCTGCCGAGATGCCGGCGGCGCCCGACCCGCCGCCCATGCCCTCGTTCCGCGGCGCGCCGCTCACGCACGCCGTCGCCGAGGGCATCCTCTACGGGCACGGCATCCCCTCGGGCGGCCCCACCGCCGCCCCCCCGACCGCCGCCGCCGCCGCCGCCCAGCTGGTGCCCGGCACCCGCAAGTGGGCGTGGCGGATCGCGGGCGGCAAGAACGCCGCCTTCGATCGCTTCCCCGCGCAGCACCAGCTCTTCTACCGGACGGGCAGCGCGCCCCCGGGCTCCGCCGGCGGCGCCATCTGGTACGTGCCCGTGTTTGCGGTCAGCCCCGACGGCGGCGTGCTCAAGGAAAAAGTGTGGCGCGACCGCCGGTACCGCGTGCGCCTGGGCCAGACGCCCGGCGGCTTCCTCTTCACTGTCAGCGACAACGGCGTAACCTCGATCGAGCGTTGGACGCTCCTGGACGCCGAGGACGGCCTGGACTGGTCGCTGTTTTACTACCGGGGGGCGGCCTCCGCCGCCGGCATGAGCTACTCGGGCGCCGTGCTGGCGACGCGGGACGGCGAGTGGCCAGGGGGCGCGGAGAGCGCGCGGCGGATCGAGAGTGCGCTGGCCGCGGCGGGGATCGAGCCGTGGGAGCTTACGCGCGTGGACAACTCGGAGGCCGCGGTCCAGGGGGCGCCGCTGCCGCCAAACGGGGGGTGGCCGACGATGGCAGCGGCGGCGGCGTGAAGTCGGAAGGCGAGAGAGAGAGAAAGACAGAAGACAGGAAAAACTCGTTGTCTGTCCTGTACAGTTGATGTTCTTAGCAAGTGAAATTACATTTTGTCGCAGCGAGCCCCGGGTATTCAGCACAGGCCCGCGTCCTCGAGCGCCTGCAAGAGGCCCGCCGCAAAGGGCGCCAGCGCCGCCAGAGGGTCGTCGCGCGCGCCGGCCGCGTCGAGCGGCGACGACGACGACGCCCCCGGCCGCCGGCCGCCGCCGCCTCGGCTCATCCCGCCCCCCCCGCGGCCGACCACCACGGCCACGTCGGCGCCCGGCACGAGCGGGGCGGCCGCTTCTTCGGCCGCGGAGGGCGCGCCGAGGCCCGCGCTCCCGGCCCAGCGCAGGGGCAGGGCCGCGCCGGCGCCGCGCGGGCCCTCGGGGGGCAGGCGGACCGAGACGACGCGCGGGCGGCGGCGGCGGCGGGGCAGGACGGGCGCGGCGGGGAGCGGCGGCGGCGCCGCCGCCTCCCAAGAGAGACGGCGGCCGCGCTCGTCCTGCTGCTGCTGCTGCTCGTGCTCGCGCTCGTGCTCCTCGCCGCCCGCCGCCGCGTAGTGCCCGCCGGGCCCCTCCCAGTCGTGCTCCCAGTCCTGGTCCTGGCTCTCGGCCTCCTCCGCGGCGGCCGCCGCCAGCGGGCACCGCGCCTGCTGCAGCAGCGACCGCCGCAGCTCGCGCCTCAGCTCCGCCCCTTCCCTCGCGCGCTGCAGCCGGGCCGAGGGCCACGCGGCGCCGAGTCGGCCGGCGGCCCTGAGGTGGCGCAGCGCGCGCGGGAGGGTGGCGCCGCCCGGGACGAGGTCGACCACGGCCCAGCCGCGCTCGGCGTGCACGTGGACGGCGGCCCAGGGCGCGGGGGGGAGGGCGCCGAGGGCGCCGCCGCCCGGGCCGCCGCCGCCGTCCAGGCTGCCGCCGCCGCCGCCGTCGCCGGTCGCCGCCCAGGCAGCGGCTGCGTCGGCGGCGGCCGCGGCGGCGGCGGCCGTGGCGGCCTCGGCGGCCAGCTGGTCGAGCGCCGCGCCCAGGTCGCGCAGGAAGGGGGCGAGCAGGCGCTTGCGCACGAGCATCTGCACCCGCGTCGCCGACTGGCGGTCGGGCGGCCCCATGCGCGCGTCGCTCGCGGGCGGCGGGGGGGAGGAAAGAGGGCCGTCGCCCTCGCCCCCGCCGGGCGAGAAAGACAGAGCGGGCAGCGCCGGCAGCCACGCGCTGTCCTCCCCGGCACCACCACCGCTGCTGCCGCTGCCACTGCTGCTGCCGTGGGGGGCGGCGGCGTCCTTGCCGTACCGCGCCATCAGCGCCCGCGCGACGCGCTCGGCGCGCCCGCGGCCCCACCCGGACCGCCGCGCCTCGTCCCTCAGCACGGCGCGCCAGTGCTTGTCGAGGCCCCAGCGGGGGCCGGGGCCGTCGGCGCCGGCGGGAGTGGCGTCCGCGGCGCCGGCGGCCGCAATTGCAGCACAGGCGGTTGCAGCCGCGCCACCTCGCGCGCCCTGAAACGGGTTGAGGCGCACGTATATCTCGGTGCAGCTGGCGGCGACGACGGCGTCGGGCGGGGGGAGGTGCCCGCGCCGCTCGGCCCACAGGCGCTCCCACAGGGGCCAGCGGCGCGGCGTCGCAACGACGAGCGCGGCGGCCGGCGGCGGCGGGGGCGGGGGCCACAACGGCGGCGGGGCGGCAGCCGACGGTTGCGGCTGCAGAAGCGGCAGGTGCTGCTGCTGCTGCTGCTGCTGCTGCTGCTCGGCGATCGCGCAAACAGAAGACAGCGCAAAGGCGTCCCTAAGCCGGGCTAGGGCGCGCTCGTTGCGGCCGGCCGGCGGGTGGCGACGCCTGGCGCCGCCGCCGCCGCCGCCGCCGCGCCACGCGGCCGCCCCGCCGCCGTCGCCCCCTCCCTCTGCCGACACGGGCCCGCCGACAAGCGCGTCCAGGTCGGCCACGACCACCAGGGGGCTCTGCACAAGGCGCACGGCGCGCCAGCGCGCCGAGGGGAGCGCCGACGCCGACGAGGGCGGCGCGCGCTCGGACGGCAGCAGCGCGTGCGCGCCGCCGCCGCCGCCGCCGCCGCCAGGCACGGGCACGGCGCCAAACAGGCCGGCGGCGCGCCCGTCTTGCCCTTGCCGGTCCAAGCCCCCGGCGCCTCCGGGCCACACCCAGAGCGGCGGCAGGTCGTCCTGCTCTTGGCCGCCGTGCCTGGAGCGGCGCCAGCGCTGCTCGGGGGGAGGGAGGGGCACGCTCACGGCGCGCCAGCGGGCGGCGCCGGGCGCGGATGGCGCGGCGACGGGCGCCGACGGAAGCACGCGCCGCTCGAGCGCGCGGCCGCGGGTGCCCTTGCTCGCCGCCGCCGCCGCCTCCGATGCCTCCGCCGCCTCGCCGTCCCTGCCGCAGGCGCTGCGGCGCACGGGCAGGAAGCACGTGACGTGCTCCCACTCGGGCGTGTCGGGCACGTACAGGGTGACGACGTGGTGGTCGAGCTGCTGCTGCCGCTGGTGCTGAGGCGCGAAAAAGTCGTCGGCCGCCGCCCATTCCCTGCTGCCGCTGCTGACGCCGCCGCCGTTGATGCTGGTGTTGCCCCGCCACTCGGGCGGCGCGTGCTCCTCCGCGCGGTCGTCCTCGCGGGACCGCCAAGACAAAGGCCAGCGCCTGCTCTCGCGGTCGTCATCCTCGTCCTGGTCGTGGGCTGGCTGACGCTCTCGCTGCTGTTGCTGCTGCTGCTGCCGCGGGCGCGGAGGCGGCGACCCTCCGGCGGGAGGGGACTGGGCCCGCCGCCGGCGCCGCGCCTGCTGCGCCTGCTGCTGCAGCATCGCCGCGCGCCGCTGGCGCTCGAGCAGGAGCAAGAGGCTGCGGCCACCGCGCGTGCTGCCGCCCGCGGGGCCCAGGCCCAGCGCCGTCGGCGCGTCGGCGTCCGCGCCGTGTTTCAGAAACGCCTCAACGGCCGCCGCGGTGGCGGCCGCGACGACGGCGGCGCCCGCGTCGGCGTCGGCGTCGTCCTCGCCGTCGCCGTCGATGCTGCCGAGGCTCCGCGCCAGGATGCCGGCCTCGGCGCCGCCGTCTCCGCCTGCCGCGGCAGCCCTTCGTGCTGCTGCTGCCGAGGGGGCGGCGCCAGAGGAGCCGCCCTTGCTGCCGGCGGCGGAGGAGGAGGAGGACGCGTCGGCCGGCAAGGGCCGCGGCCTGGTCCCGCGGCCGCGCCTGACGCTGGAACCGCCGCCAGCGCCGACCACCGTGGGGAGGGGCAGAGGGCACCAGAGCTGCGGCGGGGGAGAGGGCGGGCGCGGCCGCTCGAGGCGCGCAAAGGGGGCCCTGCTGCTGCCGCCGCTGCCGCCGCCGCCGCGCCTGCTGCTGCTGCTGCTGCGCGACCGCCCGCCCGCCGCCGCTGGCGGATGCGGCGGATGCTGCTGCTGCAGCTGCTGCACGTGCGCCCCTTGCGGCCCCCAGAAGCCGCCGCCCGACCCGTCGACGATGCGCTGGTCGAGCACGTGCAGCGCGCCCGCGCCGTTGAGCGGCCCGCCGTCGTCGTCGCTGCTGCCGGTGGCGTTGTCGCTGTTGCTGTCGTTGCCGTTGCTGCTGCCATGCTGCTGCTGCTGCTGTTGCCGTTGCTGCTCCCCTGCCGCTGACCTCCCGTCCGCCTGTTGGTCGGGGCCGGCGGCATCGGCGGCGGGGGCGGCGGAGGAGGTGGTCGCGGCGGAGAGGGGAGAGGAGGAGGAGGAGGAGGAGGAGGAGGAAGAAGGGCGGCCCGGCAAGGACGCGGCGGCGGCGGCGACGACGGCGGCGCCCGCCGCGCCGCTTCGCCGGTGCGGTCGTTGCCGGGACGACGCCAGCGGCGTGGCTGCTGCTGCTGCTGCTGCTGCTGCTGCTGCTGCCGCCAGCCCGCTTCTGCTTCTGACGCTGCTGCCGCTGATCCGGACAGCGCCGGCCGCGTCACGAGACGCGGCCGACGCCGCCCATGGTCCTGCTCCCCTTGCTCTTCCTGCTCCTGCCACCGGTCCTAGAGCCGCCGCCGCCGCTGCCGCCGCCGGCGTGCGCGCGACGGAGCGGCGCCAAGCAGCGAGCCGCTCGGCAAACCAAGCAGGGGCTGTCACCGGCGGAGCTGACGCTGCCGCCGGCGATGCCCTGCTCCTGCTCGCGGTGCTGCTGCTGCTGCTGCTGCTGCTGCGGATTAGCGGCAGCATGCGGCGGATGCCTGCTTTTTTTGTATTTGGGGGGGGGAGGAGGGTCGTGGGCAACGCGACGCTTTGCAGCGTCCATGAGGATTCCACCCGATGTCCGGGTGTGCTAGGTGGGTGTCTGCCCATACACCACGCTCCAGGCGACCCCGCATCGACCGGGGGCGGCGCTGAGATGGGGACACGGGGAGGAGACGCGCGAGACCGAAACGCACCGTTGCAGTGGCTGCGCCAGCCAATGCAGAAAACCGACGCGCGGTCGAGTCCATGCCCGCGTGCCCTTGTTCGCCTGCCCTCATGAACGGGTGGGAGAGGGTGGCGCGATGGTTCTTTGGGTGGGCCGGTTTTTTGGGGCGGACTTTCTGACGTGTGCGCGTGCGTGGGTTGACAAGACTAGAATGAGGTGCAACTCTAGGTGTGAGCGATGATGATGAGATGGATGCGGTGCAACTACGGGGCGCAGAAAGGGCGCGCCCGTTCAACAGACAAAGGCGGCGACGGCGCCATCGAGCGGCGAGGCGCCTCTCGGAGGCGTCGCGCCGCCGCTGAACCCCGCCAATGATGGCGATGATGCCGATGATGCCCCCGATCCCTGACGCCAGACGCCCGACGCGTAAGAACGCCCGAACGCCGAGCGCTGAACCAGCCGTTTACCATTCCCTCGGCTTGCGGTCGTGGTAGAGCAGGCCGCTCGCGCGCCGCGCCTCGGCCGCCGGCAGCAGCGCCGCCCACACGGGCGTGTCGGCGCCGCGCGTCGGCGGGAACGTGCCCTTGTACGAGCTCATCGCCGTGGAAATGTAACCCGGGTGGACGTCCACCGCCACAAACGGGCCGCCGGCAGAACCGCCGCCGTTGCCGCCGCCGCCCGCGTCCGCGTCCGCGCCAGGGCCGCCGCCGCCGTCCCCAGCCCCGTCCCCAGCCCCAGCCCCAGCGCCCAAGCTGCCGCGCGCCGCCAGCTGCCTGCCGTACGCCGTGAGCGCCACCTTGCTCACGCTGTACATGCTGCCGAGCCACCCCTTCTGGCGCCACGTGCCGTCGGCGACGGCGCGCTCGAACTCGCCGGCGAGCGCGTCGAGCAGCGCGTCGCCGCGCGCCTCGTCGGCCACGAGGGCCGCCTCGACGAACCGCTTCTTGAGCGCCTGCGCGGCGTCCTGCGCCTGCGCGCGGTCAAACTGCGCGAGGCTCGCGGCGCTGGAGGAGAGGTTGACGACGCGCGGCAGCAGGGCGAGGTCGGGGTCGACGGGGCCGCCGTCGCCGGCGCGGCGCGTCGCGGCCGCGACCGCGCACGACCGCCGCATCAGCGGCAGCAGCGCGCGCGTGACGCGGCGCGTGCCCCGAAAATTGGTGTCGAGCGTGAGGCGCGCCTCCTCCGGGCCAAAGGTGTCCCCTTTGGCCGCGATCCCGGCGTTGTTGATCAGGATCGCCAGCGCCGCCCCGCGGCCGGACAGGTCGCCAAAGTCGCCGCGGCTCAGGCGGCCGGCAAAGGCGGAGACGGAGGCGTCGTCGGCCACGTCGAGCGAGGCGGGAAGCAGGCGGCCGCCGGACGACGCCAAGGCCGGGCCGGCGGCGGCGGAAAGCTCGTCGCAGGCGGCGGCGCTGCGCCGCAGGTCGCCGCGCGCGGTCGCGACGACGGTGAGGCCCTGGGCCGCGAGCTGGCGCGCGATCTCCTTGCCGATGCCCTGGTTGGCTGTCGGTTTTGTTTTGTTTGGTTGGGAGGAGAGGCCTCGAGAGGAGGAGGAGGAGGAGACAGGCGGGTGGGCGCGAGCGTCGTCGTCGTCGTCGGCGTCGGCGTCGGCGCGACGCATCGTTTGGTCCTCGTCGCACCTCCCGTGACCACCGCGATCGTCCCAGAGCTCCACCACTTATCCTCGGGTCGGGCGACGGGCTCCGAGACGGAGGACCTAGGGGGGGAAGACGTCGACGTCCCCATTGCCTGGAGTCGCGGAGCAAGCGAGGAGGAGGAGGAGGAGGAGGAGAGGCCAGGGGGACGCGGACGCGAGAGGAGGGTGCGGCCCCTCGAGCGCGCTAGGAGGAGGTGGGGGCGCATTCGGGAGTGGTGAGGGGTCGATTGAGACGTTGTGATCGGGCGAGGGAACGTCGCGAACCCGGTTTGTTTCGAGAGCGACGACCGAATCGACCGGCGACGACAACCTGTCGTCGACAGGGCGATGAGGGGAAGAGCGCGCGCGCGCGTCGCCGGAAAAGCGAGAGAGCGCGTCGCCGAGAAGAAATACAAAAAGACCGCTCTTTTGCTCGAGGCCGCAGTGACTGCCGAGCGAACGGATCAAAACGGCACTGTCGAACAAACACGACTCGTCTGCGATTTGCCCCCGAGCGAAACCCGCCGGGCCGTCCTTCAATTACACCACCCCCAAGGCGTCTAGCGACAAACAACCGACCCCGACACCGCACTAGGCCGTCTCCATCCTGCTCACCAGCGCCAGCAGGGCCGCCCCGTCGTCGTCGCCCGGCTGCCGGTCGGCGGCGCTGCTGTTATCAGGCAGGAAGCGCAGCGCGCCGCCGTTGAGGCAGTGGCGCTCTCCGGTAGGGGGGGGGCCGTCGTTGAACACGTGGCCCAGGTGGCCCGCGCACGCGGAGCAGCGCAGCTCGTCGCGCACCATGAAGGGGATCGAGTCGTCGGTGTTGGTGTCGACGGCGCCGTCGATCGCCGCGAAGAAGGACGGCCAGCCGGTGCCTTTTGTTTAGTTTGCGTTTCGTTGATTTTGTGTAATGTTTTGGGGTTGGCGTTGGCGTTGGCGTTGGCGTTGGCGTTGGCGTTGGCGTTGTTTTGTTGCTTGATGTCGCGCGGTGAGTGTTGACTGGGGGGTTCGTGGTTTGAGGAGGTGGGCCGGTCAGCGGCCTGCCGTGGGGCGGCCATGTGAAAGACAAGACAAGAGAAACGACAGCAACGCGCTGCGGCCATCAGGCCGTCCCCCACCCCCCCGCCATCTCCCCCCCCCCGCCCCCCAACGCCCGTTCCTCCCCTCTCTCTCGTCCCCCCCGACCTCTCGCGGCGCGCGACCCCCTCACCCGAGTCGTACTTGGCCTCGCTGCGGTAAACGGGCGACCCGCACCCCGCGCACACGTACGACCCCGTGCGCATCTCCTTGTACAGCGCGCTGCTGAACGGCCGCTCGGTCGACGCGTACCGCAGAACCTTGTACCGAAAGTCGGCGCCGGGCTCGCCGCGCGCGCCGCTGCCGCCGAGCGCGTCGACGCTGCCGGCGACGATGCGCCGCCACTCGTCCTCCGTGTGCACGTACTTGGCGCCGACGCGGGCGGCGCCCTCGGCGGCGCCCTTGCCGGAGGACGCGCGGGAGGCGCCGGGCAGGGAAAAGGTGGCGGCGGCGGCGGCGAGCGAGGCCAGCAGCGAGGCGCGGCGCGTCGACGTGGCGGCGGCGGCGCCGGCGTCGCTCGCCGGCGACGACGACGAGGACGACGACGCCGGCGCCGGCGCGCGCGCGCGGACGGCCAGGGATCGGCGGGCGGGCGGGGCAGGCGCAAGGCCCGCGCGGAGGCGCTGCTGGGCGAGCAACTGTGTGTGGTTTGTCACGGTTTGGTGGTTGGAGCAGGCGCGAGTTGGTCGGAAGGCGCGCGCGAGCGAATGATGCGTGTGTGGAAGGAGGAGACACCACGATGGATCCACGCTCCTGCTCTCGACTCACCATGGTCGTGCCCGTGGCGCAGAGGACGACGGCCAGCGACAGGAGCAGAGTGCGGCGGCTGAGGTGGATGGTGAGTGGGCGCGCCAGCTTGATTTGTTTTGGTTGTTTGCGACATGGCATTGGAGAGGGCGGCGAGCGGACAACAAGGAGCGCCACCGACGGCAGGGACCCGAGGCGCTCTGCAGTAGGATAAATATCAAAACAACTAAAAAAGGCGGCGCCATCGCCCCTCCTTGTGCCGGCCGACTTAATCCTGCTCAGACTCGCTGCACAACGCCTCGGTGGTGAGCATGGCGCAGTCCTCCCCCTCCTCCTCAACCACCTCCGTCTCGATGCAGGCGTCGCCCTCGTCGGCGGCGGCGGCGGCGACGGCGGCGGCGGCTTGAGCGGCAACGGTCGCGGCCGCCTTTGCGGCGGCGGCCTCCTCCTTCTTCTTCTGCTTGGCCTCGCGGTCGAACTTGTCGAACGCGGCCGCGAGCTGGGCGGCGAAAGCGGCGTCGGCGCGCCTCAGGGCGCGCTTCACGCCGCGTCCGCGGACCCGCAGGGCGCGGCCAGGACGCGCGCCCTGGCGCGGCCGCCTGTCGGCCTGGCTCGCGTCGTGAGCGGCCGCGGCCATGGGGGGCGAGAGCGTCGGCGGGCATGCCGGGCTGCGGGCGGCCCCGGGCGGCCGGGCGGGCGTGTGGGGCGGCGGGGCCGACGGCGGGCGGCTCGCGTCGTTGCCCAAGGCGGGGGGGTTGAAGGCGTTGCTGGGGCGGCCGGCGCCGCCGCTGGCGCTGCAGCCGCAGCCGCAGCCGCAGCCGTCGGGGTGCTCCGCGGCCGACGGCAGGCGGAGGGGCGGGGGGGGCACTCTGGTCGCCGGCGCAGGGGCGGCCGGGGCGAAAGGGGCGGCGGCAGCAGCGGCAGCGGCAGCGGCGGCGGCGGCGGAGGCGTCGGCGGCAGCCGCCTTCGCGACGTCGTTGAAGATCATGCCGCCCGATGATTGGACCTGCTTCGATGAGTTCCAAGGCGTGGGTTGCATGGTGATACGGCACAGCGAGTCGTAGCTCTCCAGGTGCCCCTCTTGCGGGCCAAAGGCGGGCGCGGCCACGGCAACCACGCCGCCGGCCTGCTCGGGCCCCCCGCCGGCAGTGGAGGCAGGGGGGAGGGCGGCGGCGGCGGCGGCGGCGGCGGCGGCGGCCTCGAGCGTTGGCTTGCGGTTGCGGGCGTCATACTCGCGGAGCCAGTCGTCCTGTTGGGTGTCAGTAAGTGCGTATGTGTCGGCGGCGGTTGGGGGTGAGTTTGTGGAGGGAGGGGGGCGCGGAGAGAGGAAAAGACAGGGCGGATAATAAATCCGTTGCACCTCGTCACCCCCCGCCTCTTTCCCCTCGAAGCCAGGCCTCGACAACTGCTGCACCGCCACTCGACTTTTCGCCCCTGCGCACGCTGCGCTCCCTCCCGCCCCCCCCTCTGCCCTGCGCGCGCTGCGCTCCCTCCCGCCCCCTCTCCTTGGACCTCACGAAAATGGCCTCCACTAGTGCGCGCTCGAGGACGGACAAAGGGCAGAAGGCCACATCGAAGCCTTTCGACCTTCTTTCCTCTTTCTTCTTTCTTCTTTCTTCTTTCTTGCGTGTGGATGTGTAGCGGATGGGTGGGTGCTGCGGAGGCGTTTTCTGGGAGAGTGTGTTGTGGTGAAGGGGGAAGAGGGCAGCGCGCGCGGGGGGAAGTAGGGGGGGAGGCAGCGTCGGCGAGTCCGCCGCCGCCGCCGGCCAGCCTCCCAGCCTTTCCCAACCTCCTCTCCGCCGCCGCAACAGATGCGCGGCGTGGGCTTCTGCTGTTGACGTGCCCGCGGCCTTGACAAAGCAAGTATTCGCCCGCGAAGCGGCGGCCCTAATGAAGCGTGGAAACATGGACATCTTCGGACCGTTCTTGGGCCATTCGATCGCCAAACCAAACAGTTTCGGCGATTGGGGGGAAAAAGGGGGCGCCGGGTGGCGGTCTTGGCGAACGAGCGCCCGGGGCGGCGGTCTTTCCGTCTCGGCCGCCACCCGGCGAGAAACGCGGGCGGGCGGACAACACACAGTGGTCGAGCAACACACCTGTCAACGATTTCTTGTGTCGCTCGTTCGATGCTCGGGGCAAGAGGCAGTCTGTGTCGTCGTTTGAAAGTCCTCGGCGTGATTTGTCATGTGCGCAATCGTTGAGCTTCACCATTTCGAAAAGCCTAAAAATATCGTTGGGCGTCGCCGAAACCCCCCAAGAAAAGCGTCTTTCGAACCTGCGTTGCGTTTTGCCGGGCGAGGGACGAATTCGCGCGCGCGCTCAAGTCCGCTTCCTCTGCGATGCCCCAGACCCAGGAATTCTCGCTGCGCGCGTCCGCCCGACCTTCCGACTAGCCGGCGGGGCGGCCACGTGGGCACAGCAGCAGCGGCTCCGAGTTGAGACCCGACGAGACAATTTTTATCGGCGCGCGTTGATCGGCGCGCGTTGATCGGCGCGCGTTCGGCCGTCCTCCCTGAACTCGCGCGGCCGCGGCGGCGCTGACTCAAAAACTGGTGGCGTTGGGCTCGCGGACCTCTGTGTGAAACCGGCAGCCACAATCAAAACGGCCGCTCACACGCGCCCACGACCTCCTTCCCTGCTAAACCAACCCGCGCGCGTTTTGATTCCGTTCCGTCCTTTGGCGGGAATAAATTCTTCTTCTTCGTCAACCGGTCACGCAAACCCCAAGCAAAACGAAAGCACCCCCCCTCTCTCTCCCTTTCGGGGCATGTCAGCCCATGCTCTGGGCGTGACGGATGACGACGCAGAGCGCCTCGCCAACGCGGCGCGCTTGGCGGAGCTGCTGGTGGCCCGCTCGTTCTTGTTCCGGGGCGGAGAAGCGCCGCCCTTTTTGACGTCGTCGGCGCCGGCGCCCGATGCCGACGCCGCGGCAACCTCAGCGCCGCCGGCGATGTCGCTGCACAGCGCAGCTCTCTTTCACCTCCACCAGGAGCAGCCTCATCGGCACATTTCGCACGCGACCGGCAGGATCATCACCACCGCCGCCAACAGCAGCAGCATCGTCATCAGCCGCAGATCCAGCGATCGGGCTGTCGCCACCGGGCCGCTGTCCTCCGAGACCAAACGTCGGCTCCTCCTGGTCCGCCGACCGCCGTCCGCGACCACAACGTCAGCCCTGGGGGCGACGATCGCCGCCTCGGCCGCGCGCGCCGCGCCGCGGCCTCCTGGCGGCCGGCGCTGGACGAACGGCGGCAACGCCGTCGTCATGGCGCGGAGCCCCCCGGCCGCGTCGCCCTCGGCGGCGGCTGCCGCGGCAGCGACAGCCCCCGGCGGCGGCGCCCCGATCCCCCCCGGCCCGCCGCCCCCCCGCCGCCCGCCCCACGGGGGGGGAGGCGCCGGAGGAGGAGGAGCAGGAGGGGGCGGCGGCCGCCCCTCGTCCGCCGCCGCCGCCGCCGCCGGTCCCTCCTCCCGCTCCGCCCGCGCCCCGCCCCCCCCGCCGCCGGACCGCTGGCGCGGCGCCGACCTCTCTGTGGCCACGCTCAACCTGCGCGGCGTGATGGACCGGTGGCGCGAGCGCCGGCCCGTGCTGGCCGCCGCCCTCGCGGACCTGGACGCCGACGTTCTGTGCATGCAGGAGGTCCTGACGGGCGAGGCGGCGCAGGAGGCCAGCCTGCTGGCGCCGCTCGGCTATGCGCCGCCGCTCGCGTGCCGCGCGGCGCTAGGCAACCTTGCGGCCGGGTGCGCGGGCTGGCCCGGCGCGGCGTACGCGGCGGCCGTGCGCGCGGCGCTGGCGGTGCCGCCGCTGGCGTCGGCCATGGCGGCGCTGCCGGGCGCGATTGAGGCGTGGCGCGAGCGGCGGCGCGTGGCGGCGCCGTGGGCGCGCGCGGCGAGGGACGCCGCCATGGCGCCGTTTTTTGGCAACTCGGTCGCTGTGCGGCCGCGCCGGCGGGGGCTGCTGCCTGCCGCCGAGGAGGGGGCTTCTCTTGGCGGCGGGGAGGGTGGCACGGGATGTGGCGGTGGGCGTGACGGCGGTGGTGCCCGCGCCCGGGCGATGGATGCGGCGGGAGCAGCCGGCAAGGCGTCCTGGCCGCCGCTCGTGGTCGCCGCCGCTGCGCGGCCGCCGGGGGCGCTGGCGGCGACAACCTCCGCCTCCTCCTCCTCCTCGGGTCCCCTCGTCGACGGCTCCGGCGCGGCATCGACCCCGGCCGCCTGGCCCCTCACGCCCGGAGAGGCCCTCTCGGCCGCTTTCGGGTGGTGCAGCGGCTGCGCGCCTGGGGGTCCCGTCGGCGCCTCGCCGCCGTCCTCGTCCGCGGTCCCCGCCGCCGCCGCCGCCGCCGCCGTCGGCAGAAGCGGCGCGCGCGTCTGGGTCGAGGGCGGGCACGAGGTCCTGGTGCTCGGGGGCTTTCGCGCGGCGCACCGCGTGATGGTCGGCGTGCGGCTCGAGGGGGCAGAGGACGACGACGACGAGACGCAGGAGCGGGAGGAGGCGGGGGCCGGGCGCCGACGGCGCCTACGCAAGGCCGGCGCCGACGTTGACGCCGAGAGCGCCAGCGGCGGCGGCGGCGGCGCCAGCGACGACGACGCCGCCTTTTTGTGGGTCGTCAACGCGCACCTGGACCACGCGGATCCGGGCACGCGCGCCGAGCAGGCCGCCGCCATCATCCGCTGGATCGATGCCGACGCCCCCCCCCGCCCGACGGACCGCCGCCGCAGAGCCCCCGCCGCCCCCCCCGGGCGCCGCCGCCGCCGCGCCGCCGCCGCCGTCGTGCTCGCCGGCGACTTCAACGCGCCCGAGGGCGAGGCCGGCGTGCACGGCGCGCTGCGGGCGGCCGGGTTCGCGTCGGCGCACGCCTCCGCGCACGGCGGGCGGGAGCCGGCTCGCACGTGGCCGACGGGCCTGCAGGCGCCGCTCGCGGACGACGAGGGCGAGCCGCACTGCGCGGACTACGTGTACGTGAGGGCATCGTCGGCGTCAGCGGCGTCGGCGGCGGCGGCGTCGAAAGGGGCGGGGCGCGCGGGAGCGGGCGGCGGCGGCGGACGAGGACGAGGACGAGGCGCCGGCGCCGCGCCGTTCGCCGCCGCCGCCGCCGCCGAGGACGGCGACGAGTTTCGCGTGCGCGTGCTCGGCGCGCGCGTGGGGGCCAACGAGCCGTGGCCCCAGGACCCCACGCTCTACCCGTCGGACCACGCGGCTGTGCGTGCGCAGCTGAGGGTGGAGCGGCGGCGGCGGCGGGAGCGGCGGCCCGGGGGGCGCGGCGGCGTTGCTGGCGAGGCCGAGGCCGAGGCGGCGTCGCGTCGCCGCCGTCGAGAGGACGGATTCTTCGATTGAGGATGCACATTCGTGTTTGCGGAAGGGGCGGGCGATGAGTTTGAAACGAAGAATCGATGATGTCGTGGCGGCGCGCGCGCGCGGGAGGATCGGGGGATGGTACGAGCAGGCGGTTGGTGTCGCGTTACGAAAAGGAGATGGGGCGATCACTGATGGGGATAGGGCGGATCTCTCCGGAAACACCCGCTCTCTTCCCCCCCGTTCTCCTTCCAGCCTTCGACATTCGCAAGCAGCACGTAGGATCGAGCGCAACGCTCGACATGATTATCCGTCATCCCGAAAGTAACGCACATAAGGGGTGTGTCATTAAAGCACTAGGGTTTAGGGTTTAGGCGACAACATGCCCCGCTGCCCTTTGCGCCCGGAGAGATACTGTGTCCCCCCCCCCCACGTCCCAGCCGCAAAAAAAAAAAACGACACCCACTGGATACGCAGTCTGTCCGTTTACGCTTTCTCGCCTCCGACACTCCCCATTCCACCCGCCTCTCTCTGGTTTTCTTCCGTTCTTCCGCACCCGTTCTCGCTCGCTCGCCTTTTGAAAACAGTTTTTCCCCCTGCGCTTCTCCTGCCTTGTGGCCCCCCACCCGCCCTCCTCCGTCCCTGCCTCCCTTTTCTGTGCCCACGGGCATCTCCCTCTGCTCATAAGAATATAAAGATCCTGCTGCAATCGGTTTTCGCGAGGACAGAATTCTATTAAAGTTTGAAAAAATCTGACCACACAGTCGACCGACGACGTATTTGTGTTTTTCTCTCACTGCGCGAGCACCCCCCTGTTTCTCGGTTGTCTCTATGGATCTGCGTGCCCCTGCCGCTGACTCACGCGCTTCAGCTCGCGACGTGTCCGACGCGTCTTGGACCGCGGCGGCGCTCCCGGCCGGCCTGACGATCCGCTCACCTTACGCTCGCGCGCGCTGAACGAAACGTCGTGTGCGCCACCGCCGCACCAGACTGGCGCGGTGTTTCGTTTAGCTCACCCTCTTGAAACTCACGACCGTGAGATAGCTCGTGGGAGAACGAAATATTGTTCATTCAAACGGGCCTTCTTTGCTTAGTTTGTGTCTAGCAGTCTAGGTTGGCCCTCGAAGAAAAATAAAATGAAACGCGCTATCAGCTCTCTCGCGCTCTCTCTCCGCTCGTCTCGCTCGTCGCCGTCGGCTCTCGCTCTCTCTTTCCGGCTCTATGTCTCTCCTCTTGCTTCCAGAGCGTGCGCGACCGACGACCAACCCCCCCTTCCCTTCCCTTCCTCCACCGCTCCCAATCTCTTCTTCTCTGCCAGCTTACGACAGCTTCTTCGCCGCCGCCGCCAGCGTGCGCGACGGGCTCGCCTCGCGGCTCTGCGACAGCCGCGCCGTCGCGTCGGCGTGCTGCTGCCGCCGCTGCAAGCCCCCCGCCGCCCCGCCGGCCGCCTCCCCCCGCTTCGTCGGCGACGACCCCTCGCTCCCGGCCGCGCTCGACGCCTGCGACGCCGCCTTGCTCCCGATCCGGCGCGACCCGCCCGAGGTGCCCCCCTCCTCCCCGTCGTCCTTGTAGTTTTTGATCCCCTTTGTGGCCAGCTGCACGATCTTGCGGAACCACATGATCTGCATCAGGTAGATCGAGAACATCAGGCCGTTAAGCAGGTAGTACGAGGACGCGGGCATGACGCGCGAGTCGCGCCATCCCGGCCACAGGAGGTTGAAGGGCGGGGTGACCACGCGCACGACGAAAAACACGAGCGCAAAGGCGTTGAAGAGGCGCTCCTTGGCGGCGACCAGCGAAGGCGCGCCGCTGTGGTTGCACGCCTTGGCCGCGTGCAGCAGCGGGTTGGACGTGTCGAGCCAGAAGACGCCCATGGTGCCGTAGCGGTGGAGGCCGTACCAATAGGAGGCGGCCTGCAGAGGGTTTGTGGCGTTGTTTTGTTGTTTTGAGGTTTTATTTCGAGGGGGTTTGTGAGCGCTCGGCATCGGACAGCAGCGAGAGCGCGCGCCGAGGAAAAAAACCAAAAAAACAAAAAAAACCAACCAACCACCCCAACACAAGAAGAACAGCGCTCACCATCAGGCTCAGCGTCACGACGTGGTGCACCATCATCTCCACCGACAGCAGCGGCACGCCCAGCAGCGTCCCCACGATCTCGTACAGGTAGAAGCCCGCCGACGCGATCCAAATCATCCGAAAGTCGGGCGACACGGGGTGGTCCGGCCACCCCTGGAGGCAAGAGCTGGGCGCCCACGGCAGGCAGCCGCCGTTCGCGCGCAGCATGACGGCCCACCCGCCGACGACGAGGGCCCCGGCGGAGAGGGCGACGAAGAGGTCGTCGAACACCACGGCGGCGTTGTCGGCGTTGCCTTTGGCGCGCGCCAGCAGCGCGCGCAGCGGCGGCAGCAGCCGCCGCTCGAGCGAGACGCGCAGGGCCAGCAGCGCGAGCGCGAAAACAAAGCAAAGGCCGATGTCGGATAGGCCGCCCTCCATGGTCGGCACGAGCATGCGGGGGACCGCATACCGGTCGTGGAGAACGTCCTGCAGGCGGTGCAGGGCGTGGGGGATGGCGGCGACGGTGGCCGACATCTTTTTTTGTGTTGTAGAGGAGAAGAGAGAGAGAGAGGGGAGGGGGGACGCCGCGCGGCGCGAGCGCGGCGCGGCGCGAGTGAGCGCGGCGGGGGGGAGCGCCGGCGCCGGCGCCGACCTCTTGGCTCTCCTCTGCGCGCTCAGGGCGGTCGCTTCCTCTCTATCTGCGCCTCCTGCCTATGCGGGCTGGGCGAGGGGGTAGGGATGGGTCCTCGCTCTCGGTGCACACCCGGCGTGAAAGGGGGCTGGCGCGTCTGTGGGGAGCGGTGGGAGAGCGAGAAACGGCACGCAGAAACGCAAAAAACCGACTGTCTCTTTGGGCTGGTGTGTGTTGCAAGGGGCAAAAGCGCAGCGGCGTCGGTTTCTCGATGCGTTGGTGATGTAGGGAAGATTGGCTGGTTGTAGTTGTTGTCAGTCGGCGGGGAGTGGAAAGTTTTGAGACTTTGAGGGAGGAGAGGCGAAGGGTGGGCGATTTATTTCTCCGGAGCTCCTCCCTTCCTCCCTCCCCACCTCTTCTGCCCCCTTGTCTCTCCCCTTCCCATCTCACAGAGCATCGGAGCGAGACGTGTGTTCTTTAAAAAACCGACGACAACAACAGCAACAGCACAACGCACACTTGGATCGCGCGACCAGCACCACGACGCCGACGGCGCGAGAAAACGACCCATTATCTCGTGTTTGGCGGAGAGCAACTCAAAAACAAAAGAGACAGCCGAAACAATCGCGAGAATGTCCGGCGACCACGCCGTGACGGACACGGCGTCCGAAAAGAAGGCTCCGGAGGACCCGCCGGTCGAGCATCAGCCGGCCCTGGAGGACCCGCCGCCTGCGGGCGCGGACGAGGAGGAGGAGGAGGCGGAGGCAGCGGCCGAGGGGAAGGAGGGGGAGGAGGAGGAGGCGCCAAAGGAGGACGCCGATCCTCCGCCCGCCGCCGACGCCCCCCCACCCGCCGCTGCCGAGGGCGACGACCCGCCGGGCGAGGTCGAGGGCGACGGCGCGCCACCTCCTGCCCCTGAGGCGCCCGCGGAAGCAGGCATCAACGGCAACGGCAACAAGCGCTCGGCCAGAGACGCCGGCCTCTCGCCCGCGCCGTCGCCTTCAACGGACAAGCGCGGCCGCGGGGGCGCGGGCGACCTGGACGACAAGATCGAGGCGCTCGAGCCGGAGGTGCTGGCCAAGCTGCGCTCCATGTTTGAGGCGGGACAGGTGAGATTGATACGACGAGGCGGCGCGCGCGCGACGGCGACGGCGACGGCGGCGGCGGCCGATGAGCGACGAGAGAGAGACTCACGCCCCCTCACCACCAAACCCAACCCAAACTAAAAACACTCAAGATCTCCCGCGACGAGCTCGACGCCCGCGCAGTGTCGGACATCGCCGCGCTCGACCCCACCCGCGCGCTCGAGGCGCTCGCGCAGTTTTGCGCGTCCGACCTCGGCGCCGTGCGGCGCAAGGCCGCCTTCCTCTCGGGCGTGCTCTCGCGGTTCCGGCGGCACGCGGGCGGGGGCAAGGCGGCCCTGGCGCCCGAGATCGCGGCCCGGCTCGAGGCGCTGATGGCGCCGCCGCCGGACGCCGCCGCGGCTGCCGCTGCCGAGGGCGGTGAGGGCGAGGGCGCGGGCGGCGGCGCAGGCGGCAGCGGCGGCGGCCCGCTCAAGCCCGGCGCCGTCGACGAGCGCTGCTTTGCCGCCCTCGCCGAGCTGCCGCCCGCGCTGGCCATGCAGGTCGTCGACCGCTTCGCGTCCAAGGACCTCTCGGACGCGCGCAACCCGTCCGCCCTCTTCATGTCGACGCTGCGCGCGGTGACAGAGTCGGGCGGCGGCGACGGGCGCGACGGGCGCGACGGGCGCGGCGGCGGGGGCTACGATGACCGCGGGGGGCGGGGGCGGGACCGGTACGGCGGCGGGGGCGGGGGCGATCGGTACGGTGGCGGCGACCGGTACGGCGGGGACCGGTACGGCGGCGGTGGCGGCGGTGGCTACGGCAGCGGCTATGGCGGCGGCTATGGCGGCGGCGGCGGCAGCTACGGGGGCGGCGGCTATGGCGGCGGCCCCCCGCCCCCTCCCTATGGCGGCGGCGGCGGAGGGTACGGCGGCCCGCCGCCTCCTCCTTACGCCACGGGCCCGCCCCCTCCCTACGGCGCCCCCCCGCCTCCCTACGGCGCGGACCCCTACGCGCAGCAGCCGTACGGCGCCCCTCCCTACGGCGGCGGCGGCGGCGCGTACGGCGGCGGAGGGGGAGGGTACGGCGGCGGCGGCCCGCCGCCGCCGCCCCCTCCTTACGGCGGCGCGCCCCCCCCGCCCGGCCCCCCCGCAGCCTACGGCGCGCCCCCCCCACCCTACGGCGCGCCCCCACCCGCCTCGCCCGGCGGCGGCGGCCCCGGCGCCGCCCACTGGCCCCGCGTCGACCGCACCCAGGAGCAGCGCGCCGCGGGCGTCCGCGTCCACGAGTTCTCGCTGCTGTCGCCGCACGCGCCCTACGTGGCCGCGCCCGCCGCCCAGCGCCTGCAGGATCTGTGGGACAGGGGCGGGCAGCTGCTCGGACAGCTGGACGAGCGCGGGTGGGCGGCGCTGGCCGAGCTGCCGCCGCCGGACGCGGTGCACGCGGTGAGCGAGACGGCGGACAAGATGGCCGACCCGGCCAACGGCGTGCGCAACCCGTCGGCCTACCTGACGGCCGTGGCGAAGAAGCTGCAGCAGCGGGCCGGCGGGGGGGGGGGAGGAGCGGGCGGCGGCGCGTACGGGGGCGGCGGCGGCGGCACATACGGCGGCGGCGGCGGCTATGGCGGCGGCGGCAGCGGCTATGGCGGCGGCGGCTACGGCGGCGGCGGCGGCGGCGGCGGCGGCGGCGGCTCCTCGCGCGGCCCCGGCATCCACCTGCTGGCGCCAGACCTCCGCGCGCGCGTCGAGGCCCTGTGCGCACGCCACCCGACGAGCCTGCGGCCCGACCACTTCGACGTCGGCGTCGCCGAGGCGCTCGCGCGGGTGGCGCCGCCCGACGCGGAGGAGGTGTTGGCGGAGCTGGAGGCGGCGGTGGGAGGCGGAGGGGGCGGGGGGGGGGTGCGCAACGTGGCGGCCTTCTTGATGGGCATGTGCAAGCGGCGGGCGGGCGGAGGCGGGGGGCCGCCGCGGGGCGGGGGAGGAGGAGGAGGCTATGGTGGCGGCGGCTACTGAAAAGGGCGCGCGTTGATTTTTTGTCGCCCTCTCGCGCCGCCTTTGTCGCCATTTTTCGGGAGTTTTGGATTCATTTTGGATTGTCGTCGTTGCTCCGCCCCTTGCCCTCCCCTTTCCATCGTGGAGGTGCCATGATGCACCTCCACGATCATCATCCCCTTTTTTTGTGCAAGAGAGCGACTCACCGAGATAGAACGACAGACGCAGTTTGGGGGGGCCAGCGGCGGCGGCAGGAGAGCAGGAGGGAGCGCGTCGGGCTCGTTCGGACGCTGGCGCCGACGCTACGGCTCCCCCCGCTACGCTCGTCTCTCTCTGTGCCGGCGCTCCGCGCTGCTGCTCAACCGCCTCCCTCTGCACCGCACGACGTGCTAGTCACACCCTGACTACGCAAGCAAAACACACACACCTTTCCTCTCGCAACACACGCACGCGCGCGCACGCATACACTTTCAAACGGAGAATTAGCGGAAACAGCAAGCTCTTTCTCTTGCCTCTCTCTCGCGAACGCGCCAACTCCCCCGAGAAACAACGGACAAGGCACTGGGCCTGCCTTTTGCCACAAAAACCTCCCTCCCGCCGAGCCGCGCGCGCCTCCGCGTGATGGCGCGGCCACGCCGCGCCAAAAAGGCCGGAGCAGCAGCAGCCTGCGGGGAGCACGAGGAGGGGGCCTCGCCCTTTTCCTGCTCCTCCTCGGCGAGTCCCCAGGCCCCCCCCGCAGGCCCCGGCAACCACGACACCCGCACCAGCCAGCGCGCGCGCATGGGCCGCTCCGGCAAGGCCACCGCGCTCGTGCTGATGATGTGCGGCGCGGCGGTCGCGGTCGGCGCCGCGGCGCTGCTGCCCACGGCCGCCGCGGGCCGCTCGCTCGCGTCCTCCTCCTCCTCCTCCTCGCCGCCGTCGTCGTCGTCGTCGCCGCCGACCCTGCTGCGGCGGCCGCTCCCCCTCCTCTTCCCCTCCCTCTCGAGCCCCCTGGCCCCCATGAAGGAGCCCAAGGACCCGGGGCGCGGGAAGAGCAAGCAGGCGCGCGCCAGGGAGAAGCAGGCACGCGCCGAGGCGGAGCAGCGCGCGCAGCTCGAGGCCGAGCAGCGGGCGCAGCAGGCGCAGGCCGCCGCGCTGCTTCCCGCGGGCACGCCGCAGTGGGCCACAAACCTGCTGCGCACCAGCGTCAACGCCTCTTGGTCCGAGAGCATGGCCGACCTGGTGCTACCGCACGGCTACCCGCTCCAGACGTTCAACCTAACCACGCGCGACGGCTACGTCCTGACCGTGTACCGCATGCCTTACGGCGGGCGCGCCGCCGCCGACGGCGAGGCGGGGGGCGCGGGCCGGCCCGGCGCGCGCGCCGCGCCGCCGCTCGACGTGTGGCCGTCGGAGATGGACCCGTCGGGCGCGGCCGCGCAGCTGTACGCGGCGCTCAAGTCGGCGGTGAGCAACGCGACGTCCCTGCTGACGGGGGGCTTGCTGACGCTCGAGTCGGGGCAGGTGGCGGGCGTCGGTGGCGGCGGAGGGGGCAACGCAACGGCGGCGGCAGAGCTGGCCGCGTCGGCGGCGCCGGCTGTCGGCGGAGGGGGAGCAGGAGGGGGAGCAGGAGGGGGAGCGGCGGCGGCGGCGCCGTTGTCGCCAGCGCCGTCGTCACCAGCGCCGTCGTCGGTGCCGCCGTCTGCTGCTGCTGCTGCCGTCACGCCGCCTGCTGCTGCTGCTGCCGTCGCGCCGACCGCTGCTGCCGCCGCCGCCGCCTCTGCCTCGGCAAGCCTCCCTCCCGCTCTTCCCCCTGCTCCCTCCGGGGGCCGCCTGCGCTCCATGATCGGCGGCGTCGGCGGCGGCATCGAGTCGGCCGGCGAAAAGGTCGCCGACTGGACCAAGGCGGGCCTGCGCCCCGTCACGGCCACCCTCCAAAAGGTGGTGGCGGGCGGAGGCGTAGGCGCGGCGGCGGGGGGCAAGGACGCCGCCGCCGCAAACGCCGCCGCCGCAAGCGCCGCCGCCGCCAGTGCCAGGCCCCCGCGGCCTGTCGCCATGCTCATCCACGGCCTGTCCGTCAGCTCGGCCGGCTGGGTCGTCCTGGGCCCCGAGGACTCGCTCGCGTTCAAGCTCGCCGACGCGGGCTACGACGTCTGGATGCCCAACATGCGCGGCAGCCTGTACAGTCAGCGCCACGTCACCCTGAAACCCAACGAAAAGGCCTTTTGGGCCTACTCGCTCGACGAGCAGGCCGTCGTGGACTTGCCGGCCTTCATCGACCTGGCGCTCAACGTCACGGGCGCGCCCACCGTCACCCTCTTCGGCCACTCGCAGGGCGGCATCCTGGAGATCATGACGCTGGCCGCGCGGCCAGAGTACAACGCGAAAGTCGACCTCGCCGTGGGTCTCGCGCCCGTCTACTTTCCCGCGCTGATCGCCACTCCGCTCATCCGATTCATGCTGAATCTGGAGATGTACAAGCTGCTGGGCATCCTGACGGCCGCGGGGGTGCAGGACGTGGTGCCCAACTGGATGATCGGGCGGCTGCTGGGCGCGCCGCAGTGCGGCAGCGCGAGCGCGGCGGCGGCGGCGGCGGCCGACGGGGGGCGCGGCGGCGGCGGCGGCGGCGGCATGAGCGGCATCGCGCCGTGCCTGACGCTCATTCACACGACGCTGGCCGGCAAATACGGCTTCATCTCGCCGTCCGACTTTGACGCGATCGCGCGCACGTGGCCCGCGTCTGTGGGCCTGCGCAACCTGCTCCACTGGGTGGAGATCGCCAAGGAGCCGCGCAAGAACAACACCCTCGTGGCGTACCCTTGCGGCGACGACTGCGCCAAGTGCGCCGACTCGCCCGTCGCGCTGGCCTCTTGCCGCGCGCGGCTGGCGCTCGCGCGCCGCGCCGCCGCGCAGACCGGAAATGCGGGAGGCGGCGGCGACAGCGGCAGCGGCAGCCAGACCCGCATCCCCCCCCCGGCCGTCCCCGCCGAGTACGACCTGTCCCTCATCACCACCAAGATCGCCGTGCTGGGCGGCGACCTCGACCTGCTCGCGCCTCCCGAGTCGTACCGTCTACTGAAGGAGAGGGTGGCGCCCGGCGCATTCGTCGAATACGACGCGTCCGCGCAGGCGGGGCACATGGACATCACTTGGGGCCGCCGGGCGCCGTGGTACGCGGCGTCGGTGGCGATGATGCAGAAGCACACGAGGGGGGTGCCGCAGCCGGGGGTGATGGGCGGAAAAGGGCTGGGGGCGTTTGGGCGGATCGCGGGGGCGGGCGGGTGGACGGCGACAGGCGGGGCGGTCGAGGTCGGGGAGGAGAGGGGGGAGGAGAAAGAAGCGGCGGCGGCGGCAGCGGGCAAGCGGGGTCGGCAGCAGCAGCAGCAGCAGCAGCAGCAGCAGCAGCAGCAGCAGCAGCAGGCGTCGTCGGCGTCCAAGAAGCGGGCGGGAGGGATGATGGGGGGCCTGTTTGGCCTTGGAGGGGGAGGCAGCGGGTCGCGGTGGGGCAAGATGAAGATCGGGAGGCGGTGATTTCTTTTTTTGGCGGGGCGTGCGAGCGCCCCGCCGGAAAAAACGCTAACTGAACAAACAGCCTGGTGCCGCGTGCGCGTTCCTGTGTATATATATGAAAAGCTTCCCATCACGAGTCTCGTGCGCGCCGCTGTAGTCGTGCTCGTACGCGTCGCTGTCCATTGGCGTCTGACGTCCATCATCTCGCCGCACGGCCGCTGCAGGCTGCCGCCAGCAGCGTCGCTGTGCCGTCCATCGGCCGCTCGGCTCGGCCGGCCGGACGGTCGCTCGCCGCCCGTTTCATGCGTTTTTCTCGGCGCTCCCCTCCCTTCTCCCCGCTCTCCAGACATCCAAGCTGATACTCTAGCGCACGACATCATCGCAAAGTGTCATCGTCTCGCGTGCGCAAGGCCCAACATTCGGCCGCCACCATTGTGCCCCGACTCCGCCGAGTGACTCCCTTCTTCTCCCGAAGACGCACACACACAAAACGCACTCCTTCCCACCACGCAACAACGATGGCGGACAAAGAGCTCGTCGACCTGGTCGAGCTGACGACGCATCCGCGCGTGGACGTGAGTCGCGGCATGCACGCGTCGCGCGCCGACGCGCCGACGGCCGCCGCCGCCCCTGCCGCGCGCTCGCGCCGCCGACGCTCGCACCTCTCACCCTCTCCGCCCCAAAAACCAAAACCAAAATCCGGTCAAAAAACAGGTCCGCGCCGCCGCGCTCGAGGTCGTCGCGGGCCTCTCGGCCACGCCCGAGGGCGTCGCCCGCCTGCGCTCGGCCCTGCCCGCCCTCCTGCCGGCCCTGCTGCGCCTGGCGTGGGCCCCCCTGCCGCCGCCGCCGCCCCCCGCGCCCCCGGCCGGCGCTCCCTCGGCCGCCGCGCAGGCCGCCGCCCAGGCCGCGGCCGCCCACGAGGCCGCGTGCCAGGCCGGCCGCCGCGCCCTGACCGCGCTCGTCAACCTGTCGCAGGACCCGGCCGCGGCCACGGCCCTGATCGAACTGTCGGCCGTGCCCCGCGCGGCGGGCGCCCTCCGCGACAACCACCGCGGCGGCGGCGGCGGCGCTGGCAGCGGCGGCAAAGGCGGCGGCCCCCTGGCGTCCTCTTCGGCGAGCCGCCTCCGCCACCACCAGAACGACGTCGCCCGCCTGCTCGTCATGCTGCTGGCCAATCTGACGACGGACGAGCGCGGCGCCGAGCAGCTGCTCCAGACGGGCGGCAAGGCGGCCGAGGCGGCCGAGACCAACGGCGAAGAGGAGCGAGCCGCGGACGGGCCGCCGCCGTCGCCCCTGTTGCCGCCGCCGCCGCCGCCGCCGCCGCCGCCCAGCGGCCTCTTCTTTGCGGCGTCGCTGCTGCGCCTGTTTATGGTGTCGGGCCTGACGGCCGGCGCTTTGGACGACGGCAGCGACCCTACCAAGGACCCGGACGTGATCAAGCGCGCGCGCGCGGCGGCGCACGCGGCGGCGGCCCAGGCCGCGGCCGACGGCGCCGACGGCGCCGACGGCGACGGCGACAGCGGCGAGGACGAGGCCGAGAGGCGGCGGCGGCGCGCGGGGCGCGCCGCGTCGGCGGCCGCCGAGCGTGTGCTGCGCGAGGCCGTCTCGGCCGCCGACCCCCACGAGCACGTGGCCGGGGTCCTGCTCAACCTGACGCGCTTGAAGGCCGGGCGCGCCGCCCTCCTGCTCCCCGACGGAGGAGCAGGCGGGGGAGGCGGGGGAGGCGGGGGAGGCGGGGGAGGCGGGGGCGGGGGCGGCGGCGGCGGCGGCGGCGGCGGCGGGGGCGGCGGGGGCGGCGGCGGCGGCGGCGGGGGCGGCGGGTTTCTGCAGGCCCTGGCGAGCCAGCTCCGCGCCCGCAGCGCGGCGCGGCGGCGCGGCGCGGCGGACGCGCTCCGCAACTGCTGCCTGTCGGCCGAGGCGGACGGGACGCTGGGCGCGGTGCTGGCGGACGAGGCGGTGCTGCGCCTGATGCTGTGGCCCATCTCGGGCGGGGTCAGCGCGGAGGAGGCGGAGGAGGCGCGGCGCAAGCAGGGGGAGGCGCGGCGGCGGGCGGGCAACGAGGAGCAGGGGGAGGAGGAGGGCGGCAAGGACGACGACGGCGACGAGAGCAGCGGCGACCTCGCGAGCGGCGACGACGGCGGCGAGGCCGCCAAGGACCAGAACTCGCTCCAACAGGCGGGCGGGGCGGCGGCGGCGGCACCAGCGGCGAAAAAGCCCAACGACAAGGCGGGACGAGAGGCCGCCGCCGCCCTCGCCGCCGAGCGCCGCCGCCGCCCGCCGGCGCTGTCCGACGAGCGCGTCCGCGAGGCGCTGGCAGAGGCGGTGGCGGCGCTGGCGTCGGCCGACGCGGGGCGCGAGGCGCTGCGGGCCGCGGGGGCGGTGGAGTCCCTGGCGCGCGGGTATGAGTACGAGCAGCACCGGGGGGTGTGCGCGGCGATGGAGTCGGCGGCGCGGTGCTTTGTGTTCGACCAGGGGGGCGTCGAGGTCGAGGAGGAGGAGGGGGGGGAGCAAGGGGCCAAGGCCGTGGCCGCTGTCGTCGAGACCAATTAGCCGAGGAGAAAATCGGGCGGATAGATACTATTGAGCGCTGCCCCTCTTTCCTCCTCCCAACGAAACCCACTTGCAAAAAGCTGTATATATCACTACCCTCGACCCGCGACACCATCCGAGCAACTGACAAACAATGGCGCGCGGCAGGCACGCGCCGAAAGCGGCCCCATCCGCGGCGCCGCCGCCGACAACTGACGATGAAGAAGAAGAATCAGCGAGCGGCGCCGACGGCGACAGCGGCCACGAGACCGACCGCTCTGACGACGGGGACCAAGACGGCGGCGGCGACCTCATGAACCGCGCAGAGGAGCTAACGGTGGGCGTAGAGCTGCTGCGCAAGCTCCAGCGCGACCTCAAGAAGCTCGTGAGCGCGCTGCCGCAGCAGCAGCAGCAGGACGCGGCGCCGAACCCACCACTTGCCGGCCGGCGCGGCAAACGTGGGGCGGCGGCGACGGCCGCAGCAGCAACGGCCGGCCAACAACCCACAACGCCTGTCGACTCCACGCCGGCCTTCACGCTCCTCCAGCTGTTTTTGGGGCGTTTGGCGCCTCCGGGAGGCGACCCGGCCGCGGCTGGCGACGAGGGCGGCGGTGCCGCCGCCGCCGCAGCCGCCGCCGCCGCCGCTGCTGCTGCCTCTGCCGCCGCAAGCGCCTCTTCCGCCGCCGAGCGCGCGCTCGCCGCGTACGAGGCGTGGTGCCGCGGCGGCCGCGCCACCTCCATCCCAGCGCCCCCGAACCAAGAGGAGCAGCCGTCGTGGCTGCACGCGGCACTGCTGGACGCGCGTGGCGGCGGCGACAGCTGCTGGGGCGACACAGCCGAGCGCGCGCGCACGCGCCTGCTGCTGCGCGGCTTTGCCTCGCACCTTTCGCCCTACCTCGTGGGTGCAGCGGCCGAGGCGGCGGCCCCGGACCTGGGCGCCATGATGCTGAGCGACGAGGCGGCTGGAGGGCAGCAGCAGCAGCAGCAGCCGCAGGAGCAGGGGGCGCTGGCGGGCCTGATGCGCGCGCTGCGGCTGCCATCGTCGGCGGCGGCAGAGGCGCCGGGCGGCGGCGGAAACGGCAATCGCGGCGGCGGCGGCGGCGACGAGTGGTCCGAGAGCGACGAGGACGACGAGAGCGACGCCGGGGGTGACGATGAGGGTGGCATGCACGGCGGCAGGCGCGGGGAGGAGTCGACGCCCTCGCACACGGCGGCGGCCGCCGAACGAGCGTCCCCGGCCTCGCCTGCGCCGCCGCCTCCGCCGCCGACCGACGTGCAGGCGGCCGCCGCCGCGAGCGCCCTCCAGCTTTCGCGCCCGCTCGAGCCCGACGCGACGCCCGCGCGAGGGGACGAGGCAGAACAAGAGGAGGAGGAGGAGCTTCCGGCCATGGACGTCGAGATGGACGACTCGACGCCACCGACGCGGCCGTGCCGGCCGCCCCCAGCCGCCACCGCCACCGCCGAGCCCGCCGTCGTCGCCCCCGCTGCCGAAGCCGCCGCCGCCCCCCCGGCTTCGTGCGCGGTCTCCATGCCGTCGGCGTCGCGCTTGCTGCCCCTGATGGAGATGGACGAGGCAGAGGAGGTAGAGGAGGAGGAGCAGGCGCCCGCGCGGGTGCCGCCGCCACCGCCTTGGCCGCGGCCGCCCGCCGCGCCCGTCGCGCCCCCGCCTCCCGCCGCGCCGCAGCTGCACCGCCCGCGCTTTGCGCCGCAACGCGCGCGCTTTGTGCTGCACCGCGCGCGCTACGCGCAGCTGGCGGCGCAGCAAGAAGAAGAGGAGGCGCGCGCCGCTGAGGCCGCCGCCGTCGGAGCCGCGGCGGCGGCGGACCGGATCACGGACGAGGAGGGGGAGGACGACGAACGCGGGGGGGCAGGGGCGGGGCCTGGCCGGGCGGCGACATTGGCGGCGGCGACGGCGCCCCAGCCGCAGGCGGCGCTCCGCGGCCCGCTGGTCGCGCCCCAGCTGCTGTTCCGCGCGCGCCGTGGGTGCGACCTCAACCTCGACGAGGACGCTGCGCAGGCGGAGCAGGAGGGGGAAGAGGACGAACACCGCATCAGCAGCGAGCGCCGGCCGGCCACGGAGGAAGCGGCGCCCGTAGCGCCCCCGCTCGGCCCCGGCGGGGGGACGGGCCACGTGCCGCAGCTGCGCCGCGGCGTCATCGCGCAGCAGCCGATGCAGCAGCCAGCGCAACACCACGAGGAGCTGCGGCGGCCGCTGCTGCAGCGCGCGCCGCTGCTGGGCCCGCAGCAGCCGCTTCCTTCCGCCGCCGCCGCCACCGCCGCCGCCGCGGGCGACGCCGGCTGCCGCCGCCCCGCCGCCTCGTCCTGCTCCTTCTCGCCCCCCCCGCTGCGGCCCCGCTTCTTCGCCGCGGACTGCGCCCGCGAGATGGACGAGCCGGACGACCCAGACTTTTCGTGGTGGCCCGAGCCGCTGGAAGTCGCCGCAGTGGCAGCAGCACCACTCGCGGCCGACGGCGACGACGCCATGGCCGCCGCCGCTACGGGTCGCCCTCTCCGCGCCGCCACCGCCGCCGCCGCCGCCCCGCTGCTGCCGCCCGTTTCGTTCCTCGAGGCGGCCGCGTCGGCCTTTGCGCTCGCCGGGCCCCTGTCGGGCGCGCCGCCCCCCTCGCACCGCCTCAGGCCGGCGGCTAACCCCGAGTCGCTGCTGCTGCCGCTGCCGGAGGCGCTGGCCGCGGCGGTGCCGGGCCGGCGGCAGCGCGGCGGCGGCGGCGGCGGCGGCGGCCACAACCACAGCGCGGCTTCCGCCGCCCGCCCGCCCGCGGCGCCGACCCGGGCGCTGCCGCCGCCGCCCTCGGTCGACCTGGCCGTGCTGTGCGGCCGCCCGGCGACCGCGACCGCGCGCGCCAGGTGGCTCCTAGGCGAGGTCCTGCTGCCGGAAGGAGACGGCGACAGGGCGCGGTACTTGGCGCTGTGCGGCGGCGTTGGCCTTGGTGCTGGCGCTGGAGGAGGAGGGGCGGGGGCGGGGGCGGGGGCCGTGCCCCCGGCTCTGGCGGCGGTGGCGGCGGCAGCGGCCCCGGCCCTGGCGCCCGCCCTTGGCCTCGCGGCGCCCGTCGCCTGCGTCGATGTCGACGACGACGACGACGACGACGTGGACTGGGAGGCGCTCGACCGAGCCGTGGCCGAGGTGCAGCAGCAGCGGCAGGGGGAGCAGCAGCGGCAGCAGCAGCAGCGGCAGCAGCAGCAGCGGCAGCAGCAGCAGCAGCAGCAGCAGCAAGCGGCGTCCGGGCGGGACGAGGCCGGGGCGGCTCTCGCGGTCCCGGCGGCGGCGCCGCCCGTGCCCCCGCGGGCCTTGGCCGCGATCCTGGAGGAGGACGGGGAGGACGGTGAGATGCTCGAGGTGTGCTGGGACCTGGTCGAGGAGCTGGAGGCGGCTGCGGCGGCCGCGGGGCCCGCGGCAGAGGCGGCGGCTGGGGCGGCGACGGCTGAGGCGGCGGCAGCGGCGGCGGCGGAGCAGGGCCCTTCGGCGGGCGCGACGGACGCGGCGCCCCCCGTCGCCGCCGCCCTCGAGGCGATGGTGGTCGTCGAAGACTCTGACGAGGACGAAGAGGAGAAAGAGGAGATACAGCAGCACGACCAGCAGCCGCTGGCGCTCATGAGGGTGGACGAGCCGCAGGAGGAGGAGGAGGAGGGCAGCGGGCGGGTGGCGGGGGGGGGGGACGACGGCGGGCGCAGTAGCGGCAGCACTAGCAGCGACGACGACGACGACGACGACGACGACGACGACGGCGGCGGCGGCGGCGGCGGCGGCGTGGGCGCAGGCGGCGGCGGAAGTGGGCACGAGGCAGCAGCAGCAGCAGCAACAGCGGCCGCGGACCAGCCCGCGCTGGCCCCGGCCGGCAAGGACAAGGCCGCCGCGCGCCGCGAGCGCCGCGCTGCCCTCGCGCGCCGCTTCCTCGCCCAGGCGGCGGCGATGGGCGCGGGCGCGGCGGCGGCAGCGCCGGCGCCCTCGCACCTCCTCGTCGGATCGCGCCCGCCGCCGCTGCGAGCCCTGCTCGGGGCCGTGACGGAGCACCTGCGGGGCCTCCTGGAGTCTCCGGGCGGCGCGGCCGGGGGGGGCCTGGCGACGCTGCGCGAGCTGCTTGCGGGTCTGCGTCGGGCGCTGCCGCCGCGCCAGGCCGCCGCTGCGGGCGCAGTGGGTTCCGCCGCCCCCGCCGCGCCGCAGATGGTCTTCCTGGCGCTGCTGATGGTGGTGACGCGCGCAAACTTGGGCAGCGGAGGTGCGGCCGAGGAGGCCGGCCTAGACGCGCGCATGCGGCTCGTCGAGCAGCCGCAGCCGCTTCAGGGCGGCGGCGGAGGGGGAGGGGGGGGCGGCGGGAGCGCAGGCGGCGGGAGCGCGGGCAGCTGCGGGGCGGCGGCCGTCGGCGGCGTGTCGATCGTGGCGGTGCGCGGCGCGTGAGTTCTGATCTCTTTTGCTCTGCCGACGCTAAAACATCTCGCTCCCTATGCCTCCAGGGGGCCTCCTGCTCCAATGGTTTGTACTGATGGGCGCGCGCGCACAAACAAAAACAGGGGTCCGGGGCGGAGGCGCCGCTGCCGGGCGAGCGCGTGCACACGCCCGCCCGCGATCCGCGTCTCGTCCTCCTCCTCCTCCTCAGCCGAACCAGATCAGCGACAGGACCGAGGGCCGCGGCTTGGTGGTCAGCATGCCGAGCGCGATGACCGCCGGGATCCAGCCCCAGAGCAGCACCGTCGTGCCGTTGTCCTGCGCCCAAACCTTTGCCTGTCGTGATTTTTACGATTCGGAGGGCGGCGGCGGGGTGAGCGCGCGCGGGGGGATCGAGCGGGCGGCGTCGCTACCGACGAAAAGCGTGTCGGTCGCACTTTTCCTCCCCCCCACCTCTCAACAGCACGCACCTTGTCCAGCGCCGTGGCGGCCTTGCCCTTGCCGGGAGGGGCCGGGAGCGCGGCGAGCGGCATCCTTCCTCTTTTCGAAGGGGGATGGTGGGGACGACGGAGAGCAGAGAGGGAGAGAAGGGGTGGCGCTCTCTTTCGTCGTGGATCGACGCTGGGTTGCTGCGTTGTTGGTGATGATGATGACTCTGTGCAGGTCGAGGGTGTGAGGATGAGGCAGGGCGCCGCGCTCGCCAAAGAGCAAAAGAGCGACACCGCCCGAAACGGCGCCGCGCTCGCCGTCGAAACCGTTCAGCCGTCGAGCCGCCGCTAGACAAGATTGACGGCCGCCCCCTCACGCACAAGCCATCAATCCAAATCAGCCACCAATCCGACATCATGACCGCAGCCGACGCGCCGGACTACCCGTCCGAAGTGCTCGCAGACGCCGTCCGCTGGTGCCAGTCGCGCTTCCCCCTCGCGCGAGAGGCCTGGGCCGACCACCTGAAGGCAGCCTTTCCCGCGGGCGCCGCAAAGGCCAAGACGCTCGACCCGCGCCGGCACGACGCGGACGTGCTGCGCGCGTTCCTCAGCACGATGGGCGAGGGCTCCATCGGCACTGCCGCTGGGGCCGAGGCCGCCGCCGCCGCCGCCGACGACGGCGGCAGCGAGACGGGCGACGACGACGGCGGCCAAGCGGCGGCTGCCGGTGGCGGCGACGATCCCGACGTCAACGGCAAGGCCGAGGTGGCGGCCCGCGACCTGCGGCGATACCTGTCGTGGCGCGCGGGCTTGCTCGAAGAGCAGGTCCGACGCGCGGCCTGGATCGAAGAACAACGATCCTCGAAAAAGCAGCACCAGCAAGGCGGCGCCGACGCCAACGCCGCCAACGCCGCCGCCGACGCCGCCGCAGCAGCAGCCGCGGCGGCCTCCTCCCTCCTCACGTGCCAAACGGCTTGGGACCTCGTGCGCCGCACGCGCGAGCACCCGGACTACGCCAAGCGGTACGGCGCGCTGCCCTCGCACGAGCGCGGGTGGGAGCGCATGCCGTGGGCGCCGTGCCCGGCCGACGCGCCGCGGGTCGCCGCAGCCGCCGCCGCCGCCGCCACCGCCGTCGCCACCGCCGCCCCCAACACGGCCTACCGCCCGCCCGCCCTGATCGCCATCGACTGCGAGATGGCCGCCGTCGAGGGCGACGACAAGGCGCTGGTGGCCCTCTGCGCCGTGGACACGACCGCGCTGCTGGACCTGGCGCCCGAGGCCCGCCGCAAGGCCAACGGCGCCGCCGCCGCCGCCGCCGACCCCGCCGCCGCCGCGCGCGCCGCCGCGGGGCTGCCGCCCGACCCCACCCTGCTGCGCGTGCTCGTCCGGCCGCGCCGCGCCCTACTCGACCCGCGCACCGATCTCACGGGACTCACCGCCGAGGACGTCGCCGCCGCGCCCCACGCCCGCGGGCAGGCCCGCCGCGCCCTCGTGAGCCTGCTGCGCGCGCGCTCGCGCCCGGGCGCGCCCGCCGTGCTCGTCGGGCACTCGCTGCACGCCGACCTCCGGGCGCTGCGCTTGGACTGCGGCGCGCTGCCCGTGATCGACACGGCACTGCTGTTCGGGTACGAGGGCCTGGCGCGGTGCACGCCCGCGCTGTCGGACCTGGTGGCGGCGGTGCTGCGGAGGGAGATGCGGCGCGGGGACGGGGGCGCGGGCGCGGGCGAGGCGGCGGCGGGGGCGGGGGCGGGGGCGGGGGCGGCGGCGGGGGCAGCGGGGGCAGAGGGGGCAGCGGCCGCTGCCGCCGAGGAGGGCTGCGCCAACCCCCACGACTCGGCCGAGGACGCGGCGGCGGCCCTCGCCCTCGTCGAGTGGGAGCTGTCGCGCCCCGCCCTGGCGGGCGCTGACGGCGGGCCGGCTGCCGCGGCCGCGCCGCCAAACAACCCGCAGCAGCAAAAACAGCAACAGCAATCGGCGCGGCCGCCGCCGCTGACGCTGCTGCCCGCGCCGGCCGTCAAGGTGTCCGCCGGGGAGCTGAGCAAGCTGCTGGCGCACGGGGCGCCCACGTCCGCCGGCGTCGTCGACGGCCAGGCGTTCGGCGACGGCGGCGAGAAAGACGGGGAGAAGGAAAAGGAAGAGGGCGCCGCGGAGCCCCCCCGCCTCCTCGCGCCGGTGACAGAGCTCGAGCGGCGGCTCGTGCGTGCGCTGCGCGCCGCCGGCGCGCCGCTTCCCGTCCGCTTCGAGAGCCGCTTCCCCGCCTCGGGCGCCGCCGCGCGGTCGTCCCCCTCGCGGCGCGCCGCGCGCGTGGCCCTGGTGTTCCGGCACGCGGGCGACGCCAACGAGGCGTTCGCTCGCCTCGAGGGGGCGGGCGGCGCGGACGCGCAGGGCCGGGCGACGCGCTCCGTCCGGCTGCCGCCGCCGCCCGCGTTGGCGACGGCGGCGCCGGCAGCAACGGGCGACGGAGGAGGAGGGGGAGGAGGAGAGGTGCAGGATGGTGTTGTTGCGGCGGCTGGTGCTGCTGCGAGCGAGGAGGGCGCAGGCGCTTTCTACGTGACGCTGCGCAAGTCGGCGGCCCACGGCGGCGCGGCGTTTGGGCGCGACCCCAAGCAGGACCGTGGCGCGGCGGCCGCCGCCGCGCGGCGGCCCGCGGCGGCGGCGGCGGCGGCGGCGGCAGCAGCGGCGGCCGCTCCTCCCAGCGGCGCAGGCCGGGGCCGGGGAGCGGGGCACGCCAACAAGTCACCTGCCGGGGGCCGCGGTGGGGCCGGCAACAAGCGCAAGTCGCAGGTCGGGGGCGGCAGGGGCAGCGGCAACACCGGCGGCAACAAGTCGCACGGCGGCGGGGCAAGCGCCGGCAAAAAGCGCCGCGCCGACGACGGCAGCAACGGCAGCAACGGCAGCAACGGCGGCGGCGGCGGCGGCGGCGGCGCGGGCGCGGCGGTCGGGTAGAGACCTCCCGATGATGCGACACCGACTGCCATCACACGGCATGCGACAACGAGATTCGTGCACGTAGAAAAATCCAACACAAAAAAGCAATCAAACAACGAAAATTCAAAACACGAGGAAACAAAACGCGTCTCAAAACGCCACCGCCGCCGCCTCGTCGCCGTCGGCCGCGCCGCCCGCGCCCCCGCCGCCGCCGAGCATAATCGCGTCCACCGACCGCCCCACCCGGTCGCGCCAAGGCGCCCCGCCCGGCGCCGCCGAGAACATTGACCGCACCTGCTCGAGCACCGAGTGCCGCGGGTCCAGCTGGTTGGACCACCCCTCGAGGACCAGCGTCGTCACCACCACCGCGCAGATGTGCCCGGGCAAGGGGACGCCGTGCCGCCGGATGTGCTCGAGGACCGAGGCCAGGGCGGCGGCTCCGCTGTCAAAGGTGCCCGCCGCTCCTGTTTTTTCCTCCTTGGCCTTTGCCTCTTTGGCATTTTTGGCGTCGGCCGGCAGAGGGGACGGCGGGGGGTGGGCGTCGAAGCGGCCGGCGCCAAAGCCGCTCCAAAAGTCGGCGCCGGGCGCCGAGGCGGCGGCGCGCGCGCGGTCCGACTCGGCGCGGTCGGCCGCCTCGTCGGCCTCGGCCAGGCCGCGGCGGATCTGCGCAAACGTCGCCTCCATGTCCTCCTCGAACGCGAGCGGGTCAGCGCACCCCTGCCGCGCCGTCTGCGCCTGCTTGTGCTTGTGCTGCCGCGGCAGTGAAAGCCCGCCCCCGCCCGTCCCCGCCGCCTCGACGCCCGCCCCCGCCCCCGCCTCCGCCTCCGCCTCTTGCGGAAAGCTTAAAATCCAGCGCGCGGCCGCGCGCCCGTCCATCGCCGCAAAGGCGCGGAAGAGGCCGAGCATGCACGTCTGGTCGTCCGCGGAGAGCTCGGTGGCCATGCCGACGTCGATGAGAACGATGCGCGGCTGCAGCCAAGAGGCGCGCGCGGCGGCGAGGCGGTGCGAGAGCGCGCGGGCGGCGCGCGCGAGCACGGGGGCGGCGGCGGCCGGGGGGGGGGCGCCGTCGGCGGCGGCGGTGGCAGCGGCAGTGACGGCGGCTGCGGCTGCGACGGCAGAGGGCGCGTCGCCACTGCTGGTTTTGGTGCTGCTGCTGCTGCCGCCGTCGCCGTTGCGGTCGCCGGACCACCACGCGCCCACCGACGCCAGCGCCTGCCACGCGGCCGAGGGCCCGCCGCGCTCGCCCGCGCGCGCGGAGGCCGCCGCCCGCGCGGCCTCGGCCGCCTCGGCCGCCTCGCGCCGCCGCTCGGCCGTCGCGGCCGCCGCCGCCGCCGTCAGGTCCCCGCCCTCCCCGCCTGCCCCCGCCCCCTCGGCCCGCGCCTCCAGCGTCCCCAAGAGCCCGATCGCCGCGCCCGCCGCCCGGTACGCCCCGCCCAACAACCACCCGCCGGGCGCCTCTAAACGCACGATCACGTTGCCCGGGTGGAGGTCGCTGTGCACCCAGTTGTCGACGAGCATCATTTGGAGCATGGCGCCCGAGCCGAGCTCGGCCAGCCTTGCGCCGTAGGGCGACCCGTGGAGGGCTCCGGTGGGCAGGCGCGCGGGGGCCGACGGCAGCGGGGGGGGGGCGGCGGGGCCGTTGGAGCCTAGCGCGCCTGGAGCGGCGGCGGCGGCGGCCGCTGCCTTCTTGCCGCGGGCCGACGAGGGGGGAAAGGGCGGGCGGTGGGACCTGGGCACGCGCATGGTGAGGCCAAAGGCGTCGGTCGTCGCGGCGCCGGCGTCTTCGTCGCCGTCTTCGTCGTCGCCGTCGTCGTCGTCCCCATCGTCGTCGTCATCGCCGTTGCCGTTGGCGCCAAACTGGCCGTAGGAGGCGCCGGCGCGGCGGCGGCGCTGCATGCGCGGCGGCGGCGGCGGCTGCGCGGCGGCCAGCGCGGCGGCCGAGGCGGCGACGGCCTGCGCGGCGGCCAGCACCTCGCGCTGGCGCTGCTCGCGCCGCCGCCGCTGGCGCAGGCGGCGCTCGGCCTCGGCGCGTGCGGCCGGGGACGGGCGCTCGTCCTCCTCCTCGTCCTCGTCGTCCTCCGCGTCGTCGCCCTCGTGCTTGCCGTCGTCTCCGCCGCCGGCGGCCGCGCCCCCCGCTCCTCCCTTGCGCCCCCGCGCCCCCGCCATCGCCACCCGCTGCAGCTTGCGGCGCACGGCGTCTGCGGGCGGCCCCGGGCGCGGCGGCGGGTGCCACACGTCGATGGCCGCCTCCTCCGGCGAGGCCGCGGCCACGGGGCCCGGGCCCGGGTGCAGCGCGTTGGCCGCGCGCCGCAGCGGGCCGGGCGGACCCTTGCGCGCCCCGGGCCGCGGCGGCCACTGCTGCTGCTCGGCGCGCCGCCGCCGCTCCTCGGCCTCGTCAAGCAGCGCCGCGTCGCCTTGGGCCCCCGCCGCCCCGCCCGCGCCGCCCATCCCGCCCGCGCCGCCCGCGCCGACGTGCATGTGCGCCGGGGGCAGGAACGCGCCGATGTGCGTGCCCGCCTCGTAGCTCTCGACCAGCACCTCCTCCGCCACGAGCGGGTAGAGCGGCTGAGGGAACGAGACGCCTTTTGCGCGCCGGAAGTTGGCGTTGAACCGAAACAGGTTTTGCGCCTCGCGGCTCAGGTCGACCTGCTCGCGCAAGGGCGCCGCAAACTGCTTGAGCGTGTCCTCCAGGCGCAGGGCCGCCGCCCCCGGCACCCAGGCCGACGCCCACCGCGCCGCCCCCGACATGACCGCAAAATCGCGCTCGATCGCCTCGCCGACGCCCGGGTGCCTCACTTTGACGATCACGATGGTGCCGCGCGACACGCCCGCGGCCGCGGCGCCGCGGGCCGACAGCGAGGCGCGGTGCACCTGGCCGATCGAGCCGCTGGCCAGCGGGCGCGGGTCGATGTAGTCGAAGACGGCCTCGGGCTCGGCGCCAAAGGCGCGGCGGATGGCGGCGCGGGTGTGGCGGTAGGGGTGGGCGGGCGCCGAGGCGTGCAGGCGCTCGAGGGCGGCGCACGCGTCGGGCGGGAACAGGTCGTGCCGGGTGGCGGACCACTGGCCCCACTTGATGAAGGCCGGGCCCGCGGCCTCGAGCGTCGACACCAGGAGGGACATCCATCGGGCGCGGCCGGGGTACCCCAGCCCCTGTGACAGCGCGAGGGGCGCGAGCAGCGCGAGCGGCAAAAAGATGGCGGCCAGGGCGGCGACGCGCACGGCGGCGGAGAGGGCCGAGGCGAGCCTGCGGGCGGCGAGGGCGGCGCGCGCGAGGGGGGCGGCCAGGAAGCCGCCGAAAGCCCACGGCATTGAAGATGCGGAAGCGGCGCGCGGGTCGCGCGGGAGAGCGGGGTCGTCGTCGCCGGCAAAGAGCACCGAGGCTCCAACCAGCGGGGGGAGCGGCAGCAGGGCCTCGGCGGCGTCGGCCGACGAGGCCAGGCGCAGGCGCAGCAGGGGGAAGCCCGCGACAAAGTCGACCAGCAGCAGCCCCAGGGCGACGGGCAGGTGCGGCGCGACGACGGCGAGCGCGTTTAGCAGGGCGGCGCCGAGGGCGGGCGAGGCGGCGGCGGCCTCGGCGCTCGCGAGCGCGGCGGCGGCCCCGGTCGAGGCCGAGGAGGAAAAGGCGCGGCGGCCGCCTGCGGCCGCCGCTGCTGCTCCGGCTGCTGCTGCTGCGGCACGTGCTGCTGCCACGGCCGCTGCTGCTCTCGGTGCTGCGCCGAGCGTCCTCAGAGGGAGGGCGCTGCCGGCCAGGCCCTTGACTCGCAGGCGGGGGGCCGATCGGGCAGCCGCTGCTGCTGCTGGTGCTGCTGCTGCTGCCGCTGCTGCTGCTGACGATGACGTCGATGCTGCTGCTGCGGCTGCTGCCGCGGTCGTTGCCAGGGAGCCAAAGAGGCGCCGCGCGGCCGACAAGGCGCCGCCGCCGTGCTGCTGCTGCTGCCGGCGCTGGTGTTGAGCCGCGCGCCGCGCCGCCGCGAGCGCAGACAGCGAGACGGACGAGAAGGACGCGGCAAGCGGTAGGGGTGCTGCTGCTGCTGTCGGCGCTCTCGGCAAGAGGGCGTGTCGTCCTGCTGCCCGTGATCCTGCTGCTGACGCAGCGCCTCCTCCTCCGAGGGACGACGCCGCGCCGCCGTTGAACACGCCGGCGCGCGCCCGTCGCGCCCCTCCCGCGGACGCCGACGCCGACGCCGACGCCTCGAGGCGCCGCGCGGCCTGCAGGAGGTCCGCCCCGCCGCGCCGCCGCATGCTAGCGGAAGGACCCGCGACCAGGCGCGATTGCCGCGCTGTGGCTGCCGCCCGGTCTTTAAGCGTGGGTGCTCTCTCGTCGACCTCTCTCGACCGAACGATTTCAGAGGATGGTGGTGGTGGTTTTGCCTGCTGAAGGCGCGCCTAGGACGGGCCGCGGCGCGCGCGTGCGCCAAGGAGAGGCTACGCGCCGTGGGATCGGCGCTTTTGACCGCCGCCGTGTAATCCTGGGTGGGGGAAGGCGCGCGTGCGGAACCGGAGAAAGATTGCGTGTTTCAGTTTCCTTGACGCGGAACGGGGGCGTTTGTTTGCGTGGCTGCGAGGAAGGGAGGGAGGGGACGGGTTGCTCTCTAAAGTCGGCTTGCTGCTGGGATGTTTAGTACCGAGTGGGGGGCAGGAGTCTCGTTTTTCGGGGCCTTGAAGCGCCGCCGCTCGTGCGCGAGCCCGCCATACCGCACCGGCCGGGCGGGTAAAAGGGGGCCCGGCGCGTTAGCGACATGCATGTGCTGCATTCTCCCGTGCGGCGGGGTGGGATTGCAATACGTGTACATGCTCAACCAGGCCGGCGCTCGAGGCCGCGCCCCCCGTACCCGCTGGTCCGAGGGGCCCGCCTGCAGCCCGCTGCCGCCGTCCCGTCCTCCCCCGCCGCCCGCCGCGTCGCTCCTCTCTCTCTCACCAGTCGTCTCGCCTGCCCCACGACGCCGGCAGCGCCGAGGCAGGATGCGCCAAGGGAAGGTGCGGCAACGGCGGGAGCAGGCGACCCATCTCGACCTCGACGCCGTCGCTCCCCCCGCCGAGCACGTCGTCCGCGCGTTGCTCCTCCTCCCGCTCGTCCGCCGCCGCCCCGTCGTCGTCCTCACCGCCGTCGGCTCCGCCTCGCCTCCGCGCCCGCTCCCCCTCTGCGCCCGCCTGTGCCGCCACCTCTGCCGCCGCCTCTGCCGCCGCCCTCCTCCGGTCCCGAGGGTACGTCCAGTGAAGCAGCGTGTAAACCAGCGCGCAGAGGGCCCAGGGAACGGTCGTGAACAGCAGCATTGCCGACGCGAGCGCGTCGGCGCGGCTCGGGTCGGCCGCGTGCCGCGCAAAGGCGCCGCCGCCGCCTGCCGACCCCCCCCCCTCCCCCGCCCGCCCTCCCGCGAGCACCCCGGCGCAGTCGCCCGCCGCCGCCGTCCCCCCGCCGCCGCCCGACTCGCCCGCGCCAAACCCAAACAGCGCCTCGGCCGCGCGCCCGACCAGCGGCGCCCCCAGCGCCGACAGCACGCCCTCGGCGCACCGGTCGAGCGCGAACACGGCGGTGCGCAGGCGCGGCGGCACCACCTCGGCGAAGCAGGGGTTGTTGCAGGCCGTGGCCGCCCACTGAGTCAGCACGCCCTTTGACACCAGCACCGCAGCGGTGAGCGCGACGGCGCGCCCGGAAAAGGCGGTCGGCAGGCCGCGGAAAAGCACGGCCGCCAGCGGCACACCGGTCAAGACGGAGAACTGGCACGCGGCGACGCGGCCGTGGTCGGGAAAGGGAACCGAGGCGGCGTCGCCGACGAACCCGCCGAGCACGGAGCCGACGGCCGACGCCAGCGAGAAGCTCGCCAGCACGCCCGCGGCGGCGGCGTCAGGCCAGCCCCGCAGCTGCAGGTATAGGGTGAGGAAGGCGAGCGCGGACCAGGGCGTGGAGCCGAGGGCCCCCTGCGTGACGATCACCAGGAACGAGGGGACGGCGCAGACGCGCCTGGCGTCGGACAGCAGGGAGGCGCAGCTCTGGTGTTGTTTTTTGGTTGTGGTTCGGCGGAGGGGCGCATCCACCTTGGCGCCGGCGTGCTGCCGGTCGCGGCGCGGGGCGCTTTGTTGCGGCACGGCTGCCCACGCCGACGGCGTTGCGAGCAGCGCCCGCGCGTCCTCTCCCGCCGTCGCCGCCCCCGCCGCGGCCGCCCCGTCGTTCCCCTCTCCCTCCTCCAGCTTCTCCGCTTCGGGCTCCCCCCACCCCTCGTCGCGCGGGTCGTGCGCCAGCGCCGCCGTCAGCGCGCCGACGCCCGCCGAGAACGCCGCCACCACCACAAACGCCAGGCGCCAGCCCGCCATCCTGCCGCCGAAGAATCGCGATCTGCCCACGATAGTTGCAAAAAGCGTCGCCAGCATGCTCCCCGCGTGGCCCACGCCCAGCAGCGCCCCGAACGCCCGCCCGCGCTGACGGGCGGGGTAGAGGTCGGCGACCAGGCCCTGCGCGTTTGGAACGAGGATGGCGAGGCCGACGCCGTTGATCGCCCAGACGGCGGCGGCGGCGCCCATCGACCGCACGCCCGAAAAGGCCAGGCAGCAGAGCGCCCAGGCCAGGCACGCGCCGCCGCACACCCTGCCGCGGTGGTACCGCGTGCCCAGCACACCTCCCAGGGGCGACGCGAGCGCCTGCACCAGCAGCCGGGAGAAGGTGACGGCGCCGAGCTGGCTGGGCGAGGCGCCGAGCGAGCACGACACGCCGAAGTAGGTGGCGGGCAGCAGCTGCTCGTCGACGCGCTCGAGGACGCGCGTGAGGGCGACGAGCGCGGTGGTGAGGGCGCGCTGGCGGCGCCGCTGCTGCCGTTGTCGCGCCGAGAGCGGGGGGGGCGGCGGCATTTTTGTGTGGCGCTTGTTTTTGTTTGAGTGGGGCGCCGTCGTCTCCCCGACGACGCTTGCAGGACTCGTCGTTGTCGGCCTTGTCGTTGGCCCGACGCCGCGCCGGAGAGAGGGGCTGGAAACCCGTCCGCCGCTCTGTCTCTCCCGGCGCCCTGGCCCACCCGCTTACGACACGGTGGTACCCCGGCGCCGGAGGGAGGGCAGAGTGCGCGCGCGCGCAGCGCTAGGGAGAGAGTGACGCAACGGAAGGGGAGCTCGGTTTCGTGAAAGCAATCAGTTTCTCCCGTGTCTTGTAGCAAGCGTGTGAGGGTCAGCCCGGGCGTACGAGCGAGTCGCGTGCGTTCGTACAATCCAAGCCAATGAGATGGCGGGGGAGGCGGAGGAGAGAGGGGCGCGCTGCCTTTCACACAAAATGCAAGCGCGCGCGCGCGAGCGCGGACAGACGATCGCCGTCTTAATTCAACCCGACAGCTCCTAGAGCTGCAGCTGCGTCAGCAGCTCCTGCAGCTCCCGCTCCGCCCGCGCCGCGGCCCCGTCCCCGCCCGCACCGCCGCCCCCATCCCCCCCCCCGTCCGCAGACCCTCCCGCCCCCCCGCCGCCGCCGCACGCCGCCGCACGCCGCAGCAGCGCCAGCGCCCGGTCGACGACCGCCAGGCGGTGCCGCGCGTACGCCGACGCTTTGGGCAGGCGCGAGAAGCGCGCGCGTAGGGCGCCCAGGCGGTCGGCCAGGTCGCGCTGGGGCTGCTGCTGCTGATTCGGCGGCGGCGGCTGCTGTCCGGCTCCTGCTGCACCTGCCTTTGGTTTGTCAGCGGCGGCGCCGCTCGCACCCCCGCCGCCCCCGCCGCCCGCAAGCGACGCTGCGGCGCCCGCGGCCGACAGCAGGGCGGCGGCGCTGGCGCTGCTCCTCGCGGCGGCGGCTTCGGACGCGGCGCGGCTCTGGGGCTTGCGCACGCCGCTGCCGTCGCGGGTGCCGAGGACGCCGCCGCTGCCTACCCCGCCCGCGCTCGCGGGCGCCAGGAGGCCCCTGCGGCGGCGGTGCAGGCGCAGGCGCGAGCGGCGTTTCACCTCGAAAACGCGCGCGTCGTCGTCGGTGTCAGCGTCGGTGCCGCTGCAGCTGGTGCGCGGGTCGTCGTCGTCGTCCTCCATGCCTCCTCCCACGTTCTTGGATCAGGCTACCTCTGGCGCGGGGCCATCGTCAATCGTTGTCGGAGTCAACGTTCGAGTATTTTTCGTGTGTGAGTCGTCGCCGGTTTATTGTGTGAGCGAGGCAAGTGGGATGTGCATATGATCAGATAATTGGGAATGAGCGGGAGCGTCTGGGATGAGAGACGAGAAGCTAGGGGCGGCGGCGGCCGGTCTTGTTGGCAAGCGGCGGGCGTCGTTTGTTCGGCGGCGCCGACGGGTAATCGGCGCGTCGATCGATCATGTGACCGCCTTCCCCTCTCTCCCGCACCAATCTCCCTCTTCGCTCTTCCACTCGCGGCATCTGTGCGTCGTCGCGCATCTCTGCCCAAGGCACACCTTTGAAGAGGAAAGGCAGTGGCAAACGAGAGAGCAAACCCTCCTCTCTCTGCTCTCCCCGTTTTTCCGTCACCCTTCGCCCACACCCGCGCGCGGAACAGAAGCGACATCGAATCCAGAAAACAGCGCGCCAGTCATCACAACCTCGAATGCCGCGCGCGCCCACGACCGGCCACGCGGCGGACGAGGAGGCCGGGCTCTTGAGGCGCCCCTTGCTGCAAGATGCCGACGGCGCCGTCGCGCCGACGCCGACGCCTCGTCCCCGAGCGAAACACCAAGAAGAGAAGAAAAACAAGCGCCGCATCCTCTACATTTTCCCAAAGCCGCCCGACTGGCTCGCCCGCGGCCTGCGCGTGGGCCTCGCCCTCGCGATCTTCTTCACCGTCACCCCCGAGCAGATCCTCCCGCCCGGCCCCCTGCTGCGCGACTACGCCGACGAGGTGCAGACCGCCCTCGTGTGGGCGGGCGCGACGACGGTGGTGGTGGCCGCCTCGCCGCTGATCGGCCGCGTGGCGCAGGTCTCGTTCGAGCGCACGCTCGGCACGGTGCTCGGCGGCGTCCTGGGCGTCCTGGCCTGGAAGGTCCTCCCGCTCGCCCTGCCGCCCGCAGCCTACCCTCCCGGCACCCCCGAGCGCGCGCGCGCAGAGGCGCGCGCCCTGGCCGCGATGGCCGCCGCCGTCGCCGTCGCCGCCGCCTTTTTGAGCGACCGCCTAAAGCTGGATCAGTCGATGCGCCTTCTGGTGATGAACTTTCTGCTGGTCGTGCGCAACGTGCACGCCGAGCTCGGGAGCCTCGGCACCGCCGTGATTCGCACCTCGGGCATCCTCGCGGGCGTCTACGTGTACGGGGCGCTGAGCGTCTGCCTGCTCCCAAAAAGCGCGTCGATCTCGGCGCTGCGGGAGACCAAGGCGGCGCTCGAGGCGCTGGCGGGACTAAATGTGGCGGCGTGGGCGTCGCTGCCAGGCTGTCCGTCTTCGTCCTCCTCTTCTGGCCCGGCGAGCGGGGGGGTGACGGCGGCGGCGGCGACGACGGGCGAGCAGGAGGAGGACGGGGAGGCGGTACGAGAGGCGGGGTGGCGGGCGTCCGAGGCGACAGCAACAGCGACGGCGACAGCGCCAGCAGGCGGCACGCAGTCGTGGCGCGAGTCGCAGCGCGAGCTGGCCGCCGGTCTCTCAAGGACGTACGCGGCCATCGCCAAGGTGGAGGAGCTGGCGCAGCTCGCCCTCCGCGAGCGGTACGTCTGGCATTTTCGCGGGCGGTACGTGTTCGTGCCGCGGATCATGCCTTGGGGCCACGCGGCCAGGGGTTTTGTGCGGCTGCTGGCGCGGCTGGGCTGGGGTGGGGGCGGGGGCGGGGGCGGCGCGACGACGACCGAGGAAGGCGACGGCGGCGGCGGCGCGGCGCGGGCCGAGCGCGAAAAGGCGGCGCGGCGCCGGCACCTGCCCTTTGTCGGCTGGCGCCTGCCGCAGCGCGAGCTGGACGACCTGCTGCAGTCGATGGCGCGGTCGGGGCGCCTCGTGTGGGCGCTGCACCTGTCCTTCCAGGACGGGTTCGACGCCGAGACGATCGCGGTGCTGCGGCGCGCGTTTGGAGGGGGGGGCGCGGGCGGGGCAAACGGCGGCAGCAAGGGCGGTGGAGACCGCAAGGGCAGCAATGGCGAGCAACACGGCGGTGACAGCACCAACGGCGGCGACTACGTCGACCACAACAACAACCGAAACGACGACGCCGCGGAAGACGACGGCGGCGGCGACGGCGCCGACGACGACCCGGACATCCTGCGCCGCATGGACCGCTCCCTGGGGGCCGCCCTGTCGGCGCTGGCTGCCGCCTTTCCCTCGGCCGGCGGCGGCGCGCTGCGCGCGGGCGGCCTGCTCGCCTTCCAGCGGGCGGTCGACTCGGCGCTCGACCTGGACGCGCAGGAGCGCGAGCGGCGCATGGGCCAGCGGCGGGAGCTGGAGCGGCTGCTCGTGCGGCGCGCCGAGGAGCGGGAGCGGCGGACGGCGGAGCGGGCGGCGCGCTTCGAGAGGACGGAGGGGCGCTGGGCGACGGCCGGCATTCTGGCGAGCGGCGGAGGGGGGGGCGTCGGCATTGGCGTCGGCGGCGGCATTGGCGGCGTCGGCGGCGTCGGCGTCGGCAGCGATGGTAGGGGAGGGACGACGGCGCCGCCGCGGACGCCGCCGACGCTCGCGGCCCGGGCGGCTGGCGCGGATCACGGCGAGGGCCGCGACGACGACGACGACGACGACGGGGTCCGCGGCAGCGGCGACGAAGGCGGAGGAGACGGAGGCGGACGCGGAGGAGGACAGGGGGCCCCTAGGCTCGGCCTGCTCGCCGCCGCCCTCGCGGCTCGGCTGGCCGCCCGCGAGCGGCGCGCGGCCGCGGCCGCCGCGGCCGGCGGCGTCTTTGGCGCGAGCTACGCGACCGTGCCCGCCCCGCTCGCCTCTGCCGCCGCCGCCCAGCTGCTGCGCCGCGCCGAGAGCAGCGCCAGCGCGGGGGACGCGGCCGCGGCCGCCGCCCTGGCGTCGTCGTCGTCGCCGTCCCCGCTCTTTTTCCTGCAGAGGGCGCGCTCGGCGCTCCTCGGCCCGCACTCAAACGCGGCGGCTGGGATGCCGCGCGCCGCCGCCGCCGCCGCCGCCGCCGCCGCCGCCGCCGCCGCCGCCGCCGCCGCCGACGCTGCTGCTGCCGCCCGCAGCCAGAACCACCACGACGACGTCACGGCCGAGGCCGCCCTCGCCGCGCCCCCCCTGCTCGAGTTTCCGACGCACGCCGCCGGGGTCAGGTGGGCGTCCTTACTGTTTGTGGCGGACGAGCTCGCGGACGAGCTCGAGACCCTGTACCTGGCAGCAGGGGCCGTGATGGAGACGCTGCCCGCGCCGCCGGCTTAGACTTGGGCTTCCTCTTGTTGTTGTTGGTTTGGGGCAAACCTCGAGGACCAAGGTCCGACCATTAAAATGGGCCAGAAGGCGCGCGGCCGAGCGGAAGGCACCTCGCGGCAGCCTTGATTCCTTCATGTGCGGCCAACGGATTACACAAGCGTGTGATTGAACAAACAAAGAGACGGCAAGACGGGGACCCTGCCCTCGTCAAATCCAACGGAAAACGACGACGCAACCGAGCGGTTCGCTCGGTTCGCCGACGCCGACGCCGACGCCCGACTCGATCACGCCCGCGCGCGCCCCACTGCCTCAGTAGTGCGCGTGCTTCCAGTGCAGCAGCGCCTTCATGTCGGCCTCGCTCACGCTGTACTTGCCGACGATCGCCCGCAGCGACGCCAGGTCGGCCGCGTCGCTCGACATCGACGCTCCCGGGTCGGACGTCTGCGACTGCGACTTCACTTTAGAAAGCAACTTGCGGAGGGCCGCTTCGTCGCTCTTATTGAAGTACATGTTCTCAAACGCCGACTCGCGGTCGTTGAAGCCCTTGGCGCCGTCCAGGGCGTAAAAGCGCACGGTCTGCTGGCGCGCGCGCAAGGCGCGAGAGGCAAAAGTCCGGATCATCGTTTTGGGGTTTCGGAACCACGCCTCGTGTCTGTTGCGGGAGCCGACGTGTGTGTGTGTGTGTGTGTGCGCGCGTGTGGGTGACGATGTCGGTTGGTCGAGATCTGTTGCCGTGGGTGTGAGGGAGGAAGGGGAGAGAGCGGAGAGTCGGTCGAGAGCGACGCCGACGAGGCGCCCCGTCGCCGACCGACGGAGCGGAATGAATGCCCGACGGAGCGGAATGAATGTACCGCCCCCGTCCTCTCCCGGCTTCACACAGAGCCGACGATCTTTGAAACGGCGACGCACCTCTGGATGCACGCGGAACACAATCGAATTCCAACCAACGTCGTTGCAAAAAACCGACCGAAAATCACGCCGCCAACGCAGGCGAGGGCGGCGCGACGCCCGCCTAGTCCCCTCCCCCGCCGGCCGCTCCGCCCCCTCCGCCCGTGGTGGCCCCAATTTCCGCGCACCGCACCTCGAGCACGCGCAGCGCCGTCATGTAGGACCGGTGCCCGAACGACTTGCTGTACCGCTTGCGCTTCTTCTTCTTGAACACGAGGACCTTGGCGTCCTTGAAGTGCTCTTCGACGGCGGCCACAACGGCCGCGCCCGGCACAAACGGCCGCCCGACAGCCGTCGCCTCTTTCCCGCCGGCGAGCAGCACCCGCCCGAGCACCAGGACGTCGTTGACCTCGGCGCCCCGGATGCGCGGGTGGAACACCACGTCGCCCGCCGATACCTTGTACTGGAACGGGCCGATCTCGACGATCGCGAACGCGTCCTGCGGCGGCGGCGGCAGGTAGGGCGCCGCGATGCGGCCGACGACAGAGACCTGCGGCGGCGGCGGCGGCAGCGGGGGGGTTTGGGCGGGCGCGCCGTCGGCCTGGATCTGGAGGGGCAGGGCCGAGGGCACGAGGGTCGGGCGAGGCGCCGGGGCGCCTGCCGTGCCTGCGCCTGTGATGATGCCGCCGCCGCCCGCTCCTCCTCCCCCTCCTCCCCCTGCCCCCCCCGCCCGCTTGAGCCCCTCGAGCAGCGGGCGCACGGCCGCCCACGAGGCGCGGGTGGCCGGGCGGGTGGCGCGGCGGCGCTGGAGGCGGCGCAGCCGCGCGAGGGCGCTGCTCTTGAACCGCAGCTGCTGCTGGTGCCGCTGGTGCTGAGGGGGGCGCGAGGGCGCGGCGGCGGCGGCGGCAATGGCGGACGGGAGGGCCGGCGCGGCGCGGCGCGGCAGCGTCGAGAAGGGCCGCGGAAGCGGCGGCAGTCGGCCGTGGCCCGCTGCTCTTGCTGCTGAAGATGATGGTCCTGCTGCTGCTGCTGAAGATGATGGTCCTGCTGCTGCTGCTGATCCTCCTCCGAACAGGGTGTGCACGTGAGGCGCTGCCCTCGCCGCTGGTGCTGCCGCTGCCGCTGTCGCGGCTCGCGCGCCGCCGCCGCTGCCGCCGCCGCCGCCGCCGCCGCCGCCGCCGCCGCCGCCGCCGCCGACCGATCGCCGCAGCGCCGCGATTGCCGCCTCTGCTGCTCCACTGCCGCCGCCGCTGCTGCATCTGCCGCCCATCACCGACCTGGCGCACAGGCGCCGCACGGCGCCCGCCAGCGCGCCCCTCATTGCCGTGCCAGCTGCGCTGTGTGGTGTTTGGCGTGGCGCCTGCGAGCCCAAAGCCTCCTCCTCCTTTTCTGTGAAACGCTGCCCTTGTCTGTGTCTTGCGCTGAAGCGCGCGCGGGGCTGCGTTGTTTGTCCTATAGTGACTGATTGGTTGTGTGCGAAAAGACCGCGGTCCGGCGGTGTGTTTAGAGGAGCGGGGCACTCGGGGTCATTCTGCCTTTCTCCCTCCCCTCCCTCTTTTTCCCTCCCTTCCTTCCCTCCCTCCCTTTCTCTCGTGACAGCCTTCCGCCACCCCCAAAAACTGCAGCACAAACACCGATTCATTGAACCGCCATCGCCGAGATCTCCGTCATCACATTCACATACCGGCTTCACGTCCGCTCTCTTGCGGCGCAGATCGCGTCACAACCAGCCATGCGAGGGGCGCTTTCCGGGAGGCGCGCCACGTCCGCGCACGCCTCTTGCTCCCCATCCGCGGCCGCCCCACGGCAGCCGCTGCTCGGCAGCAGCCGGCTACGCGCCGCCGCCAGAAGCCGCGGCGGCGAGGGCGGCATCAGCGGCAGCAGCAGCAGCCAATGGGGGGGCGACCGCCAGCGACGCCTGCGGGAAAAAGCGGCGGCGGCGGCGACACGGACGGCCGAGGCGGCGGCCGCCCCGTCCCCCTCCCCCCCCTCATCGGCGGCCCCTAACAACAACCCCGTCGCCAAAGCGGCCGCCACCGCCCTCGCCGCCTGGGCCCTCGCCGCCGCCCTCGCCGCCTCCCCGCTGCCCGGCCTCGGCGGCGCCGGCCCCGCCATGGCCGCCGGCGCGCCGAAAGCCGACCAGGCCGCCGTCGGAAAGTGCCTCCTGTCGCGCTGCCAGGGCGCGCTCGCCGGCTGCCTGGCCGACTCCGGCTGCGCGAAAAACCTTGTGTGCCTCAACAGCTGCGCTCTGAACGCCAAGGACGGCGACGACGAGACCGCGTGCCAGATCCGATGCGGCGACCGCTACGGCGACGCGGCGGTCGAGTCGTTCAACGCGTGCGCGGTCTCGCAGGCGCGGTGCGTCGCGCAGCGCGCCGACGAGGGGCAGTTCCCCGTGCCGCCGGATTGCAGCCTCGACCGGGCGTTCGACCTCTCCAAGTTCACGGGCCGCTGGTACATCACCGCGGGACTCAACGAGCTGTTCGACACGTTCGACTGCCAGGTCCACTACTTTGCCACGCCCGGGCCCACCACGCTCGCGGGCAAGCTCAACTGGCGGATCGGGATCCCCGGCGGAGACTTTCTAGAGCGCTCGACCGTCCAGACCTTCGTGCAGCCGCAGCCGGAGGCAAACCCCGCGGTCCTGTTCAACCACGGCAACGCGATGCTGCACTACGAGGACGACTGGTACGTCCTCGCGTCCCGTCCCGACGAGTACGCCCTCGTCTACTACCGCGGGAAGAACGACGCGTGGAGCGGCTACGGCGGCGCCTTTGTCTACACCAAGGCGGCGTCGCTGCCGGCCGAGTACGTGCCCGAGCTCGAGCGGGCGGCGGCGGCCGCGGGCCTGAAATGGAGCGACTTCAAGCTGACGGACAACACGTGCGGCCCGCACCCGCCGCGGGCGCCGAGCCTGGCCGCGCAGGTGGCGCGCGAGATCGGGCGCGACGCCGCCGTCGTCGAGGGCGGGCTGGAGGGCGCGCTGCGGTCGTTCGGCCGCGGGTTCACGCAGATCGAGCGGTCCGTGGGGCGCGAGCTGACCGAGTCGGAGCGGCTGATCGAGCGGGAGCTGCAGGACGCGGAGCGGCTGGTGGTCGCGGTGGAGCGGTCGTTCGAGGCGGAGGAGCGCGAGGTGGTGGCCGACGTGGGCGCCTTTTTCCGGAGAGTCTTTGGCGGCGGCGGCGGCGGCGGGGGCGTCCTGTAGGAGGAGGCGGAGGAAACACAAAGAAGCGGCGGTCTGCTCGGCGGTCTGTTCATTGGTGTAAACAACGTGCGACGACTACTGACTTGGTTGTGAGGGAGGCGCGCGGACAGAGGGCAAGACGCTCGCTGCCCTGGGCTCAATTGTCTGCGCGTGGCGGCAAGACGCGCCGCGCGCCCGCCGCCGCCAGCGCGTTTTCCAACGCGCGCTCGTCGCCGCCTCCGCCGTCTCTGCCGCCGCCGCCGCCGCCGCCGCCCGGCCGCGACAGGCCGCGCAGGACGTCCGTGAGGCGGACGCCGGGCGCGGGGGCCGGGCGCGGGGGTGGAGGGGGCGGCGCAAAGGGCGCCGGCCGCTTGAGCTGCTGGCGGGCGCGCGCGGGCGTCGGGGCTGCGGCGGCGGCGAGGACGGCCGAGTCGAGGTCGCGCCCGCGGCCGGGCAACGGCGGCGGCGAGCAAGACGACGGATCTGGCGCGGCCGCCGCCGCGTTGCGCTGCAGGGCCTGGGGCTGCAAGACGATCGGCTTGACGAGGGGCAGGCGGAGGAGCGTGACGGGCAGCTGCGGTTGCGCCTGTGGTGGTGGTTGTTTGGCGGGCGAACGACGACGCGCCCGCTTGTCTCCCGCGCACGCCGCCGCCTCGTCGCTGTCCTCGTCGCTGTCCTCGTCGGTCTCGACCCCGCTCCGCTCGCCGCCGCCGCCGCCGCTGCTCGTCGTCGTCCCCCCTCCCGGGTCGTCTTCCCCTCGCGCCGTCCGCCCGGGCGCGCGCGCCTTGTAGTACCGCCCGATATCCTGCTGCTTCCGCGGCCCCTCCTCGGGCCCGAACCCGGTCGCCGCGACCGTTAGGGAGATGACGGGGACGCCGTACCGGCAGCGCGCCGACAGCAGGCCCTCGGCGAGCGCCAGCGTGGCGCCGGCGGCGGCCGCCAGCAGCGCGGGCGCGACGGGGACCGAGCGCTCGCCCCCCTCGGCCGCCGTCGCTGCAGCAGATGGTCCCGCCGCGTCGGCCAGGCGCTGCGACGGGAACTCGCCCGTGCGCGTGGCGTGGCCCATGCACGGGCCCCACACGGGCGCGCCCCCGCCCCCGTCGCCGTCGCCGGTCTTTTGGCCCGCCTTGCCGCCGCCGACGCCGGTGGCGGTGAGACCCGGGTCGAGCGCCGCCACGCCCACCCGCAGCTTGCGCGGCCAGCGGCCCTCGTCGCGCCGGTCCGCCAGCACGCGGCCCAGCAGGTCGCGGCACATGCCCTCGAGGACGCGGCGCAGGCGGGCAGACGCGCCGGGGGCGCCGTGACGGAGGAGCGTATAAGCGCCGACCCGGGGCCCTTGCCACGCGAAAAGAGGGGCGGCGGCGGCGGCCTTGGAGGGGGTGGCGGCGGCGGCCCCCCTCTCCTGCTCGGTCGCGGCGACGGCGGCGGCCGCCGCCATCGCGGCGGCCGCGCTCCTGTAGGCGTCCGAGTCGCGCGGCGGCAGCGGGGGCAGCAAGAGGCCCACGTCCCCGCCCGGGCAAGCCGCCGCCGACAGCGCCAGCGGCAGCATCCGCTCCAGGATCGTGATCGGCGTGAGCGTGTGCTGCGCGCCCAGCGAGCGCGGCGGGCCGCGGTCGACGACGGGCGCGCCGCCGTCGTCGCCACGCGCGTAGGCGCACAAGCGCGCGGCGGCTAAGGGGTCGAGCCCGGTGGCGGCGGCGAGGGCCGGGGCGTCGGCGCCGAAGCGGCGGCGGACGTCGCCGGCGGTCTCGAGGCGCGAGGAGGGGGGAGCGCCGTGCGGGCAGGCGGCGGCGGCGACGGGGGAGGAGGGACCGGGCGAGCCGCCGTTGCCGCCGCCGCCGCCGCCGCCGCCGCCACCGCCGCCACTGACGTTTGCGTCTCTCTCTCGGGCGGCGGCCCGCGCGACCGCCCGCGCCACGCCCCCGCCCATGCCGGGCAGCTTGCCGACGGGCGTCGCGTCCAGCAGCGCGCGCTCGGCCGCCCCGCCCAGCGCGACGAACACGCCGTCGGGCTTCGCCGCGCGGGACGACAGCTTGGCGAGCAGCCTGTTGCGCGCGACGCCGACGCTCAGCACGAGGCCGAGCTCGCGGCGGGCGGCCGAGCGCAGCGCGTCGGCGAGCTCGCGGCCGAGGCGCATCGCCGCCTCGTGCTGCCGCCGGGCCCAACCATCACCGCCGCCCTCCTGCCCGCTGCCGTTGCCGTCGTCGTCGTCGTCGTCGTCGTCGTCGTTGTTTTCGGTCGCGGCCGCCGCCGCAACGGCCGGCGGCTCCAAAAAAGCCTCGTCGATCGACGCCTTCTCAAACACCACCGCCACCGACGTGCGCGACTGCTGCTGCTTCTGGGGAGCAGCGGCAACGGCACCCCCGCCGCCGCCGCCGCCACCCGCAGGAGAGAAGAACGCCGCCGCCGCCGCCCGCAGCAGGCGCGCCATCGCCGCGCTCATCTCGCGGTACGGCCTGTACGACACCACGCGGCCCCCTCCCCCTCCCCCCGGCGCCGGCTCGGCAAACACAGACACCGCGCGCCCGCCGGCCGGGCGCAGCAAGGCGTCGGCCTCCCGCGCGTCCATCCATTTGGTGACGCCGAGGGCGCGGGCGGCGTGGTCGGCGGCGATCACGGCATTCTCCTGGTGCACGGCCAGGGGAGGGGGAGGGGTCGGCGGGTTGTTGTTGCCGTTGCCGTTGCTGTTGTTGCCGTTGTTGTCGTTGCTGTTGTTGAGGTGGGGCTCGATGACGAGGCGGTGGACCTGGCAGAAAAAGGCGTCTGCGTCGACGTGCAGCACGACGCGGCCCGCCGCCGTCATTCGAGAAGGTCAACCTGCTGCCCGTCGTGCGCGCGCTGCTCGAGGACGAGTACGCCGACGTGCGACTGGCCGCGCTCCAGGCCGCGTCGGCGCTGGCGCGCCGTCTCGTCGGCGCCGACTAAGCGCTGCCGCCGCTGCTCTATGGGATACCGACGCGCAGACGGCCCCGTCCGTCGCAGTCGTCGCTCGGTCGCAAAGACGGCGGCAAAATGACAGCGAGCGCGGCGCGGCCTCCGGGTTGCCCAGCCCGACGCGCGCCGGGCATGCGGGCACTGCGACAGCCGGAAGAGAGCGAAGGAGCGCGCGCGCGCGCGGCAAGGGATTGAGGCAGGCAGGAGGGGACCGATTTCCGCGTTTCGGAAGGGGGGTTGGCCCGATCGCGCCGTGCTTTGCCAGGCGGTGTGGTGGGCTTGGGTCTTCTTGGGTCAGGCAGTGATGTTAAAGTAAGGAGGTCTATGTGCGAGTGAGGAGCTGCGGACGGACGCGGCGCTTTCGCGACGGCGACGGACGCCGAGCGTCGCGCGTCGTCGCGTCCGCGCAAACGCGAGGCGCGGCGTCGCTGCGCCGTCTCTTTTCGATAGCACCTAACACGACGGCGCATGGCCACTCGCGCACATTGTCTTCTCGCATACACCGCACGCATCAACACCAAGCATCGCGAGCAGTGCGTGCCGTACAACTCTGCCTCCCTCCCTCCCTCCCTCCCTCCCTCCTTGCATCACTCACCCAATCGCGACACAGCATCAACGCAGCAATGAGCGCCCCGCGGAGGCTACTGTTGAGGCCCCAGCTGATGGCGCTCGCCCGCACGCAGTGCGGGGGCGGCGCAGGCGCAGGGCCTGGGTCAGCAGCATCGGCGGCAGCAGCAGCAGCACCAGCAGCACGAGCGGCGGCGTCCTCCTCGTCCTTGTCGCCGGCCGCACTCCGCGCCGTCGCAAGGAGCGCCCCTCCCTCCTCCCACCTGCCGCTGGCCGCGCGCCCCCTGATGGCGACCGCGACGATGGCGACGGCGTCGACAGCAGCAGCAGCAGCAGCAGCACCGCGCGCCGTCGTCCTACGCGGCCGCGCCTCCCCGTCACTGCCGCCGTCCCCCCTCCTCCTCCTCCGCCGGGGGCTCCTGACGTCTGCGCGCCGGGCGGCCGCCGCCGAGGCCTCTCCGCGGCCGCAGCCGCAGCCGCAGCGCCCGCCCGGCGCAGGCGGCGAGACCCCCTGGGGCCAAAAGTCCCCCCTGTCGTTCAACTCGATGGTCGCCGGCCTCGGCGTTTTTTTGGGCGTCGTGGCCCTGGCCCAGGGCACGGCCGACAAGCGCGTCGGCGACATGATGGCAAAGTCGCAGCAGGTGGCTGGGAAAGCGGCGGTCGGCGGCCCCTTTCGTCTGACCGAGGGCGCGTCGGCCCGGCCCTTCACCAACCGCGACCTCCTGGGCGAGTTTGCCCTCATCTACTTTGGCTTCACCCACTGCCCCGACATCTGCCCCGACGAGCTCGAGAAGGTCGCCGAGGCCGTCGACGCCGTCGAGCGCACCACGGGCGCCAGAGTCGTCCCCTGCTTCATCTCGGTCGACCCTAAGCGCGACACCCCGGCGCGCGTGGCCGACTACGTCCGCGAGTTCCACCCGCGCATGCTCGGGCTCACGGGCACCGACGCCGCGGTCACCGACGCGGCCAAGGCGTACCGCGTCTACTTCGCGACCACCCCGGGCGGCGGGGAGGAGGACTACCTCGTCGACCACTCGATCATCACCTACCTGATCGACCCAAAGGGAGAGTTCGTCACTTTCTACAGCAAGGCGTTCGACAGCGCGCAGCTGGCCGAGTCGATCGCGGGGCACGTGATGGCGTGGGCGGAGAAGGACGCGGCTTACATGGCGGGGCTGGCGTGCCCGATGCCGAAGGACAAGGAGGACGGGGAGGGCGCGAAAAAGGAGGGCGGGAGGAAGGAGTGAGGAAGGAAAAAGAAGGCCGGTCGGATGCACGACGGTTATTTTTAGAGCGTAGCGTAGCGTGGTTTGTTTTTCTTCTTTTGTCTCGGCACGCCGCGCCAAAGACACCGCGACACTGCAAACCCAAAAACAGCGGGATGCGCTACACGAGTCCCGGCCCTATTTCGTCTCCAGACTCTCTCTAGCGGAAATAGATCACAGAAAACTGCACGGATGCCCCTGTCTCTAGGAAAAGACGCCTGCTTCTGCCTGCCTCCCAAGGGTCCTCCGCCGACGCCGCCCCCCCCCTCCTGCCTCCTTAAGGGTCCTCCGCCGACGCCGCCGACTCCACGAGCGCCGCGCCGACCGCCGCCTTGGCCGCCGCCTTGGCCGCCGCCCGCCCCTCGGTCTCGCGCGCCACCGCGCGCGCCTCGTCCGCCGCCAGGATCTCCTGCAGGGTTTTTCCCGCCGCCTCGTACTGCACCTCCTTGCCCTCGGTGCCCAGCAGCTTGCTCAGGAACTCGGGCGTCTTCTGCTTCCCGTTGGACGTGGCCCCCGGAACGAACCGCAGGCCGCCGCAGTCGCCGACGCCCATCTCCGCCTGCCGGGCGCACGTTTTCGCGGCGATGGCGCGCCGGTTCTTGTCGCGGTTCTGGTCCGAGCGCTCGAGCAGGGCCTTGAGGGTGCCGCTCTCCTCGAAGGCGCGGTCGGCCTGCTCGAGGCGCTCTTTCGCGGCGCCGCGGTCGGGGAAGAGGCCCGCGTGCGCGGCGGGAGCTGGGGTGAGGAGGACAAGCGCGGCGGCGAGCAGGGCGGCGGCGGCAGTCGAAGGTCGCGCGGGCGCGGGCGCGGGCGTCCGCTGCGCGGCGGCTGGGGCGGCGGCGGTCGAGGGCGCGGGCGCGGGGGCCGCGCGCGCCGAGGACGTACAGGGGCGTGCTGCGCCTGCCGCCTGCCTCTGCGGCTGCCGCGCGGCGAGCTTCTGCATCATCTCGCGTTTGGTGGAGGTAGGTGGCAGCTGCGGGTGTCGTTTTTTTTTTTTTTCAAGTTTGATCGTCTCCGCTGGGCCAGCGTCCGATGTTGTTGATAGGAGGCGCAGTGGAGTGCTCTCAGATGTGTAGGTGTAGTTGATCGTGGCTCTATGGGGCAGTGTCTGGCGCTCGCTGCTTGCTGCATTTGGGCCGCAGACGAAATCTTGCGTCGGCAGGCCTCTTCCCTTCAAACGCCACGACCAGCAGCAGCAGCGCCACACCAACACACCGATCCGCAACCTTAACCATCGCTCGTGCAACACTCGCACATCCAGCCAGCCAGGCCCATTCAGTGCGTCCGAACAAAGACAACAGCAGCAAAAACCGAGCGAAACGCCCCTCTCTCGATCGCACCGAAACATCCCTAGCTCGCGCGGGCTCGGGCCTACACCACCATGCTCGCGGCCGCGGCCGCCTCGAGCGCGGCCACGCCGGCCGGCGCGGCGGCGACAAGAGGACGAGCGTCGGCGGCGTGGCCGCTGCTCGCCGCGCGCCGGTGCTGGCGGCGCGACGCCGCGCGCGCGCCGGCGGCGCCCTTCCCCTCTTCCTCCTCGTCGGCGCGCCCCCTCTGCCGCCCTGCCGCCTCCTCCTCCTCCTCGTCGACGTCCACCCAGGCGGGCGAGGCCCGCGCCTACCTTTTCGACGAGAAGGACGACAGCGACGACAGCGACGACGAGGGCGCGTGGGAGGACGCCTTTGCGGACGACGGCGAGGGCGACGGCGCCGAGGCGGGCGCCGATGCCGCCCCCGGCCCCTCCGCCTCCAAGAGCGACGCGTTTGCAGAGCTCGTGCGGCTGGCCGTCGCCAAGGACCCCTCGCTGCTCCCCCTCGCGGAGAAGGACCTGGGCAGGGCGCGCCTCGGGGGGGCGGCAGCAGGATCGACAGCAGCAGCGGGGGCGCCGGGCGTCCTCCAGTCTCCGTTTGCGCCGGGCGGCGGCGCCGACGCCGGCGCCAGCAACGGAAACGCCAACGCCTCCGGCCCCCGGCCGCCGCCGCCCCTCGCGTCCTCCTCGGCCTCCTTGATGCTCGGCCCCTCGCTCGCCGCCCTCCCCGCGGGTCGCAAGCCCCCCTGGCTGCGCCAGCGCGCCCCCCAGGGCGAAAAGTACACAAAGATCTTTGGGCAGATGCGCGCGCTGGGACTCGCCACCGTGTGCGAGGAGGCGCAGTGCCCAAACATCGGCGAGTGTTGGGACGGAGACTTGGCGACCGCGACGATCATGCTCATGGGAGACACGTGCACGCGCGGGTGCCGCTTCTGCGCGGTCAACACGGCCGCCCGCCCGCTGCCCCTGGACCCGAACGAGCCCCTGAGCACCGCGACGGCCGTGGCGTCGTGGGGCGTCGGCTACGTCGTGCTCACCTCGGTCGACCGGGACGACCTGGCCGACGGCGGCGCCGCTCACTTCGCAGAGACGGTCCGCGCGATGAAGCGGCTGCGCCCTTCGCTGCTGGTCGAGTGCCTCGCGCCCGACTTTGGCGGGGACGCGCGCGCGATCGGCGCGCTCGCGCGCAGCGGGCTCGACGTGTTCGCGCACAACGTGGAGACGGTCGAGCGCCTGCAGCGGCGGGTGAGGGACCCGCGGGCGGGCTACTTCCAGACGCTGGCCGTGCTGCGAGAGGCCAAGCGGGCTGCGGCCGAGGCGGCGGAAACGGCGGCGGAGGAAGCGGCGGCAGGGTCGGCGGCGTCGGGCGGCGGCGCGCCGCCTCCCCCGCGCCCGCCGCTCGTGACCAAGACGTCGATCATGCTCGGCTTGGGCGAGACGGACGACGAGATCGTCGACGCCATGCTCGACTGCCGCGACGCGGGCGTCGACATCTTCACTCTAGGGCAATATCTGCAGCCGACCAGCCGCCACCTGCCCGTCGAGCGCTTCGTCCCTCCCGAAGAATTTGAGCGGTGGGCGGCGTTCGGCCGCGACGAGGTGGGGTTCCGGTACGTGGCGGCGGGGCCCATGGTGCGGTCGTCGTACAAGGCCGGGGAGCTGTTCGTGGAGGGGATGCTGCGCAAGGACAGGGAGAAGGCGTCGCAGGGGGCGGCGGCGGGTGGGGCGTTGGCGGCAACTGCTCGCAAGTAGGCAGGAGGAGGAACGCCGCGCTTTTCTTTTCCAAAAACGGGAACGATCTGAAGAAAAAACCAACAAAATGCATTGCAATCGTCTGTTGTCTTTCTCTTGGTTGGTTGCAGATCTCTGTGGCTTCTGGCGATTGGTGTCGAGGCGGCAAGGGCGTCGTTCAACAGACGCATCGGCGAGCGAAAGGGGGCGCCGTTGCGCCCTCTTGCGCGCACGCGCAGAGCCATTGTTGTCGTCAGCGGCAGAGGCGGCGGAGTCGGCGGAGTCGGCGGAGGCGGCGGAGGCGGCGGAGTCGGCGGTCTCAAAACCCGGCGCGGCAATTGTTGCGCGCGCGTTTGTCCGTGATGTGAGTCGTTGGTGTTACAGAACGCCAGGGGCGGGATCGCATGTGTGTGCATCATATCTCCAAGAGCGAACATGGGGAAGGGGGGGGGTCGACAAACGTAGCCGCCGGGACGGGGACGACGCCCGAGGCTGCGCGCGCTGAGCGGCTGGGCCAAAAGGAGCGGCAAGGTGGGGGGGGCTTGGGAGGGGGAGAGGGGCGGGGGCCGCGGTCGATCGCAGCGGCCCCACGGCGCGTTGAGGGCAGGGAAACATGCGGGGAAACATAAACAGTGAAACAGAGGGGGCTGTGGCTTCGGGGGCGTCGGCGGGGAGATGGCGGGGCAATCAGAGGAGGCGGCGAGGAGGAGAAATCGCCGCCGCCGCCCGCTTGTCGCCGCCGCCCGCTTGTCGCCGCCGCCCGCCGCCGCACGAAATCACTCCGCCACGGCGCGCTCGACCGCCTCCGCCAGCTCGTCGTGCGTCCCCCACTCGCGCACCGACGCGCGCAGCTCCCCCTTGGCGCGCGCCTCGACCAGCAGGCTCGCGAGCGCGTGCCCGCGGCGCGGCAAGACGGCGTCCCCGGGCTCGAGCGCCAGAGCGCAGCAGAGGTCGTTTGCGCCGTCGCCCGCAAAGACGACGCGGCCGTAGCGCGTGCGGCGGCGGAGGGCGCGCAGCTCGGCGCCCTTGCACAAGTTTGTGGGGCAGCGGGGGCAGCCGTGCGGAGGGAGGGACGGGCCGTGGCGCGGGCGCACGACGAGGCGCTCGGCGCCGCCCGCGCTGTTTGCGCTGCCTCCTCCTCCCACCCCTCCGCCTCCCCCTCCTGGCATCGGCTCAAACGCCGAGGGGTTGGTCACGACGTCGTCGACGCAGCCGGCGAGCTGCGCGCCCATGAGCACGGCGGCGATGAAGATGGCGTTGCAGTCGGACAGGACGATCACGTCCAGGCTGCCCGTGGGCGCGGCCGCCGTTGAGGACGCCGCGCCACCGCCGTCGCCGTCGTCGCCGTCGCCCGCCCTGCTGCCGCCGCCGCCGTCCCGCTGCTGCTGCCGCTGCTGCCTCGCCCGCTGCCGCGCCGCCGCCTTGCGCTCCGCCGCCCACCGCAGCATCCGCGCCGCGCCCCCCGGCACCTCGCCGCCCATCGCCCGCAGCTCCTCCAGCAGCCGGCCGCGCGAGACGCCGCGCCGCGCCATCTCGGCGAGCACGTCGTTTGTCAGCGGAACGAAATCCGCCGGCATCTGCAGCGCGGCGAGCTGGGGCGCCAGCTCGGGCGCGAGCTCGCCGACGAGGCGCTCGCCGGCGTCGTAGTCGACGAGGGTGCGGTCAAAGTCGAGGAGGAGGAGGGCGTCGCGGCGGCGGGTGGGCGGCTGCTGCGGCTCGGCGGCCGGGGCGGCGGCGGCGCCGTCGGCCGGGATGGCCGAGGCGGCGGCGGCCGGCAGGGCGGCCGCCGCCGCAGCGGGGGCGGGGGCTGGGGAGGGGGCCCACGCGGCCTCGGGGTAGCCCTGGTGCATGAACCAGTTGATCATGTCAAAGCGCGTCTCCAAGAAGGGCTGGACATCCTCCAGGGGCATGAGGGACTGTTTAGGTTTTCGTTTGGTGTTTTGGTTGTTTGGCGAAGTGGGGGCGCTTGTGAGCGAGCGAGCGAGCGAGGAGGACGGTCGGCGGCGGCGGCAAGAGGGACGAGGTGCGCTTGCCTGTCTCGCGGGAGGCGGGCCGATGCGAGGGCGCGCGCCAGCAGGTCGCGGCGCCGGCCGCGCCGCGCCCGCCCGCGGACTGCGGACGAGCGCGCGCATGGCGGGTCGGTCAGGCCCGATGGAATGGCTCTCGCCAAGGGAAAGGGAAAAGGAGGAGGAGGGTCCAGAGTCTTTCTTCCGAGAGACGATTCGTCGATCTCGCGCGCGTCGAAACAAAGTAGCGCACGATCGCACACGCAAAAGCGAGAAACCCCCCCCAAGTCGAGTCGGTCTCCTCCTCACCTGGAGCAGCGGCAGCACCGCCTCGGTCAGCAAGCGGTCGTCCGGGTCGCCGCGGAACGCAAGGACGGGCACGCCGTTGCGAGGCTGCCGCAGGAAGGCGAGCGGCGTGTCGTCGACGAGCACCGTGCGCTCCAAGGGCCTGCCCAGGCGCGCCAGGTCCTTCACGCACTGGTAGTAGGGGGTGCGCGTCGTGCCGTCGCGGTACACACGCGCCGCGATCAGCGCGCCGGACGGGTCGATGGCGTCGAGGATGGGCGACGCGTACTCTTTTAGCCCTGCCGTGAAAACCACCACCTCGGCCTCTGCGGCCACCGCCCGCAAGAAGCGGTGCAGGCCCGGCCTTTCGACGACCAGAACGCCGGCGGGGTTGAGCGCCGAGCCGCGGCCGACGAGGTGGGTCACCATGGAGGGGGGCAGGCGGGGGGCGCGCTTTGGCGTGTAGGAGGCGATGAGCAGGCCGTCGAGGTCGAGGGCGACGGTGAGGCGGCCGCGGTGCTCGGGGCGCTGCGGGGGCAGCAGCGGCGGCGGCGAGGCCGGGCCGGCGGCAGCGGCGGCCGTGGCGGCGGCGGCGGAGGGTGCGGCGGCGGCCGGGGCGGGGGAGGCCGGCGCCGTCGGCGGGGGCAGCACCAGCGCTCCGGCAGCAGGGGCCGGTTGCGTCGTCGCTGCGGAGGCCGCCGCCCTGAAGGACGACGACGACAGGCTCAGCGACGCCGTGTCGCGGGCGGCGGCGAGCGCGGCCATCGCGGCCGCGGCCGTGGCAGGCGCGCCGCCGGCAGACGCGGCGGCGGCGGCCGCCGCGGCGGCCATGGCGGCGGCGCGCCCGTGCGCCAGGGCGGCCACGTCGCAGATGTCCGACGCGACGTCGCTCCAGCCGTCCCCCGCGGTCGAGCTCGTCGAGCACGCGCCCCATCCCGCCCCGCCCGCGTCCGACGACCCCGCGCGCCACAGCGACATCTGCTGCATCCGCGCCGCCGCCGACGGCTGCCGCGGCGACGAGGGCGACGCCGACGCCGGCGCCGGCGCCCCGCCCCCGACGCCGGCGCCGACGCCCCCGGCCGCTGCCTCCATCGTCGCGACCGCCCCCCCGCCGCCCCCGGAAGACGGCGACGCGGGCGACAAGCCCCCCCCACGCTCCATCCGCGGGTCCGACGACCCCCGCAGCGCCGCCGCCCCGGGCGCGTCCGACCCGGCGAGCCGCAGCCGCAGCCGCAGCGCGTCGACGTACCGGGAGAGCGACGCCTCGACCGACAGGCTCTCTATGTTCAGCACCTGCGGCTGGCGGCACACGGGGCACGCGTAGTAGGGCTCGGCCTCCTCGGCGTCGTGGGCGGCGGCGATCTTCTCGAGGACGACGAGGGAGGAGGAGCGGGAGGCGGGCGGCGGGGGGCCGGGGGCGGCGCCGGCCGAGGGCAGGCCGGCGGCAGAGGCGGGCTGCTGCTGCTGCTGCTGCCGCTGCTGCTGCTCCTCCTGCCAGTCCTCGCCGTCGACGGCCATGGCGTCGCCGCCGTCGCGGTCGTGGTGCTCGGAGTGGTCGAGGCCGCAGTCGTGGGCGCGGTCGCACGGCCCCCCGTGCCCCTGCCCCTGCTCCGGCGGCTGCTGCCGCGCCTCGGCCGCGCGCCGCTCGGCGGCGGCGGCGGCGACGATCTCGCCCGCGGCCGAGCCGGCGGGCGGCGGGCCCGTGACGGCGGCAAAGTGCGCGACCAGGCAGCCCCAGCAGAAGCGGTGGGCGCAGGTGAGCACGACGGGGGAGCGCAGGAGCTCGAGGCAGATGGGGCACTGGTACGCCTCCTCGAGGGCCTCGGCCTCGGGGCCCGGCGCGGCGGCGGCGCCGCCCGGCGGCGGCAGGGCGGCGGCGGACGGCGGCGGCGAGGGCGCGGCGGCGGCGGCGGCAGAGGCGGCGGCGCGGCCGCCCGCTGCTCCTCCTGCCCCCCCCTCGACGACCGCGCGCCCGAGCAGCTCGGCGCGCGTCGACAGGGCCGCCAGGCGCGGCGAGGTGAAGAACACCTCGCGCGCCAGCAGGTCGAGCGGGTGGAGAGGGGGGGCGGCCGCCGCGGCCGCAGCCGCCGCGGCCGCCGCAGCCGCGCCCACCGTTGTTGCGGCGCCGCCGCCGGCCGCTTGCGCCAGCGCCGCCGCCGCCGCCGCCGCGGCCAGGTGTCTGTTGCGCTTCTTGATGGCCTTGACGACCGCGAGGTAGTTGAGCGCGACGAAGCGGATGAGCGCCGACACGTCCGAGCGCAGCGCGGCGAGCTGCGCCTGGCGCGTGGGCGGGTCGGCGGCGGCGGCGGCGACAACGGGCGCGGCGGCGGCGGGCGTGGCGGTGGCGGCGGCGGCGGCGGCGGCGGCGGCATCAGCGGCCACGGCCGGCGCTGCCGCCTCGAGGGTCGACAGCCGCCAGTCGAGCGCCTCGGCCGTCGCGACGTAGAACCGCGAGACCTTGGCGAGCTCGCGCTCGAGGCCGACCTGGAAGGCGGCGCCGGACAGGTCTGTTTGGTTGGTGTGTTTGCGGGGCGGGGATCAGGGGGAGGAGGATGCCGGATTGAGCAAAAACAAAAAGAGAGGGAATCCTTTCGCCGGAGAGACGGCATCGTCCGCTCGCCGCCCGCCGCCGGCGCCCCAAACCGAAACGCGCAGATCCCCCCTCCGGAGAAAAAAAAAAGCATCCTCCACTCACCGCCCTGCCTGAGGTCCTCCTTGAGCGCGCGCTTGACGGCTTTGTAGTCGAGGTACTCGCTGCCCCACCGGCGCGCCGCCTCGGACGTGAGGCGCTTGCCGAACTTCATCCTTGCCGAGAGCGCGTCGGCGGCGGTGGCTCAAAAAAAAGCGTACGCGCGTCCCGCTGCTCCCGTACCGACGCTCGTCGCGGAAACCCTTGATGCCGACGGCGGCGTCGGACAACAAAGAAGAACGAGAGACGCCCCCCTTGGCTGCTGCCGAGAAATGTCCGAGCGCCCGGCTCCGCCCTTCGCGCGGCGCGCGTGCGCCTCGGCGATTGCACGGCCTCCCTCTTTTACAGGGAAGGTGTGTGTGTCCCAGAAAGGACGCTGGCGCGTTCCTCTCGGCGGCAGGCGAATCTCGCGCGCGGGACGGTTCAGGACGATTCAGGGGCCCACAGAGAGCGTCAGAGGGTCTCGGGGGACATATGGGGTCGTTCCGCGAGGCAGTGGCGAACCGAAAAAAGGGCCGACTGGGATGATGGTGCGGTCCCGTGCGCCGCCTATTTCTTCGTTTCGAAGACGGCGACCAATGGGCGAGGGGCAACGTGTTTGTTGACGATGATTGATAACAATGTGTGGTTTGCGCGGTCGCAGGGCCCGCCCTTGGCCAAAAGACCAATCGACGAGAAAGCGAGTCGATGCGCAAGGCGGCTTTTTTCGCACGAGGCCCCACGTTTTCGACGGCGCGCCCACGCCCGGCGGCGGCGGCGGCGCCGAAGCAAGCAGCACACTCGCCCGCAAGCAGCAGCACTTTCACCCGCCCCCTCCCTGTGCAAACACCGCGGCGTTGATCGCGTCGCCGCCGCCCGCCGACGCAGCCTTGGCGACCAGGCCGTCCTTCACCACGCACACGATCGCGCGCGCGCCCCCCGACAGCACGGCCACGTCGACGCGCGGGCCCCCCCCGGCGCCAGGCACAAGTCCGCGGGTCCGCCGGCGCGCAGCCGCCCCGAGGGCAGCGGCCCGCCGCCGCCCCCTCCGTCACCGCCCAGCGCGAACAGGGCGCCGCACTCGACCGTCGCCGAGCTCGGCGGACGTGGCGCCCGCGCGCGCGCGCAGCTCAAAACTCGCGGCTCTGGTGCGCGTGCATGGTTTGGATCCGAGAGGAGGAGGTCACGAACCCAAAAGCACGCTCGCGCATTGTGCCGGCCGCCCGCGCGACGGCCAGCGACGCCGCGCCGGCCTCGGCACACGCCCCTGGCCTTGTCGCACAGGGCGCGCGGGAAGCCGGCCCCGAGCCCGTGCGCGACGATGGCCCAGTAAGTGACGAGCGTCGGCACCAAAAAGGCAACCCGCCGCCGCCGCCATATGGCACGGCGCGGTCGGCGCGTCGGGAGATAGTCCCCGTGCTCTATCGAGCGCGCGCCGCACGCCACCGCCCGCGCGATGGAACTAGGCGTGTATGCGTGCGCAGCGACGCAAGATCCCGTCCTGCCGGCCTCGCCGCACGCCGCGCGCAGCTCCTCCCGAGAACTGAGCGTGCTCGAGCGCGTCAGTTGGCGAGCTGACGCCTCCCCGACGCCATCACTTTCACAAAGCTGGCGCCGAGGCGCAGCTCCTCGCGCGCGGCCAGGCGCACGGCGTCTGCGCCGTCGCACACGCGGCCGATGCCGGCGGCCGCGGCGCACGCGCACGCGCACCCGCCGCCGCCGCCGCCGCCGCCGCCTGCCGCCCCCTCCTCGCGCGGCCGCATGTCGCCCGTCGGCTGAGCGCGCGCCCGCTGAACAGCACGCGCGGGCCGAGCACCGTCCCCTCGTCGACCGCCCGCGCCAGGCCCCAGTCCGCGCCGCCCGCGTCGCGCACGCACGTGAACCCGCGCCCCAGCATCCCGGACAGCACGGCCGCCGCCCGGGCACCCATGAGCGTTGGCGGCATGGCGCGCAGCGCGGTTAGGTTGGCGGTGACGGCGGTGCAGTGCACGTGCGCGTCCATCAGGCCGGGGAAGAGGAACAGGCCGGCGCAGTCGACGACGACAGGGCGCTGTTCCTCGTCCCCAGGGAGCGGGAGGCCTGGCGGCGCCTCGGGCCCCCTCTTTTGCCGTTTCGCGTCGGGCGTCGGCGTCGCCGTCGCCGTCGCCGGCGCCGCGAGGGCGGCTGGGGACGAGTCGCTGAACGACGCCGCGGTGGCAGAAGACGTCGTAGGCCTGCGTGGCGCCCGGGTCCTCCAGCGGTTCGACGAGCATGGCCCCGGCAAAGATGACCGGGCGCTCGCGGGGGAACCGCGGCGGCGGCGCCAGAGACGGCCCCGCTGCTGATGCTGCTGCTGCTGGTGGTGCTGCTGGCACGGGTCCCGCGCGCGACGCCGCCGCCTCTTCGGAAGCGCGCAGTTTCTTCGCCCTCCTGAGGCTGTCGTGGCAGAGGAACCCTTCGCCCGTCCCGATGGCGTCGCCGATGACATAGTCGGCAGAGCGCGGCCTCATCCTCGTTGATCCTGGCGGTGGTTTTGGGGAGGAGGGCGATTTGATCACGGAAGGAGGAAAGTTGTGATGGGAACGCCGCGTGTCGTCGTGTGGCATTCGTGTGTGCAACCAGTGACGGTGGTGATGGCGATGGTCGTCAGACGATTCAGTTATTGAGTTACCTTTGGTGCGCGTCTAAAAACTAAAAATCGGACGCGTCTCGATCATGTGAGAGGGGAGGGGAGGGGGGGCAAAGACTCCGCACGCTGCCAAGAAGGCGCAAACACACGCAGACAACGACATCGACACCGCACCGTCTTTCAAACGCACCACAAAAACAAGTACGCGTACGCCTCGCGCCCATCCATTGCGCGCACAAGTCGTTGCGCGCGCAAGTCTCAAACTCCGCCGCCTTCGGCCGCGAGACTCTCTCTTCCTCTTTTTTGAGGGCGCGCAGCCAGGGGACCAAGTCGTCGACGACACCAGCCGCTTGAAACTATGACCAAGGCGACCAAGGGCGCCAAGCGCTTTGCGCAGCAGCGCAAGAGCGCCGGCGGCGGCGGCGTTCAGGCCGGCGGCGGCAAGCGGCCGCGCGGCGTCGGCGCGGGCGCCAAGGCCCCAGCCGCCGACAGCAGCAAGGACGGCGCCAAGAAGCCAAGGCGCGCGCGCCTCGAGGACATGGGCGTCGACGAGTTCCTGGACGGCGGCTTCATGGCCGGCATGGACAGCGACGCCGCCGCCGACGCCCAGCCCCCGTCTTCCTCCGACGGCGACGGCGACGGCGACGACAGCGGCAGCGAGAGCGACGACGGCGGCGGCGGCCTCTCCGCCTCGGCCTCTGACGACGGCGGCGAAGGCGACGCCCAAGCAGATGGCAGCGGCGACGGCGACGACCCGGCCGACGCCGACGACTCGGACGCGGAAGACGCCGCCGCCGCCGCCGCCGGCGACCCCACCGCCGCCGACAACCGCCGCCAGCGCTCGGCCGTCGCGCGCCACGCCGCCGAGCTCGGCGCGCTGGCGCGGCACGACCCCGAGTTTTTCGAATATCTGAAGTCGACGGACGACGGCCTGCTGGCCTTTGGGAAAGGGGCGGCGGCTGGCGAGGAGGGGGAGGAGGGCGAGAGCGACGACGAGAGCGAGAGCGAGAGCGACGACGAGGACGAGGACGAGGACCAGCTGGCGGCGGCGGCGGCGAAACGCGGGGCCAAGCAAAAGGCCGAGGCGGCGAGCGACGGCGACGACGAGGGCGACGAGGACGGGGGCGCCGAGGCTGCTGCGGGGCGGCAGGGGGCAGGCGCCAGCAGCCACGAGATGGTCAACGTGACGACGGCCATGGTCGACCGGTGGTGCGAGGACGCGTCGCGCACGGCCTCCGTCCCGGCCCTCAAGCGCCTGCTGCGCGCCTACCGCGCGGCCTGCCACTACGCCGACGAGGCCAAGGGCGGCGGCGCCGGCGCCGGCCGCGGCGGCGACGGCGGCGCGCAGGAGGAGCAGCGCCTGCGGCTGTCGTCGCCGGCGGCGCTCAACCGCGCGCTGCTGTTCACGCTGCGCGAGGCGGACGGCCTGCTGCGCCGGTGCGCGGGGGGCCTGCCCGACGACGCGCACGGGGCCGACGTCCTGGCCCTGCGCGCGGGGACCAACAACAACAACAACAACAGCAGCAGCAGGGGCGGCAAAAAGGGCGCCGCTTCTGCAAAAGACGCCGCCGCCGCCGCCGCCGCCGCCGCCGCGCTCGCCAGCAGCCGCTGGCGCAAGACCGAGCCCCTGGCCAAGTCGTTCCTGGGCAACACGCTGCACCTGCTGGGCAGCGTGACGGACCCGGCGGTCCTGGCCTACGCCCTGCGGCGCATGCGCGCCTCGGCCGCCATGCTCGCACCGTTTGACAAGCTCACGCGCCGCACGGTCAAGGCCGCCGCCGGCGCCTTTGGCGCCGACGTCGCCGCCGCGCCCTCGTCCTCGTCGTCCTCGTCGCCCGAGGGCGCGCCGCGCGTCCAGGCGCTGCTGCTCCTGCGCGCCGCCATGCTGCTGCTCCCCGCCCCCGCCCCCGAGGCCGCCCTCCGTGCCGCCTACCGCGCCTACGTCTCCAACGCAAAGTTCGTCACGGCCGCCTCCGTATCCCACTTGGACTTTATGGCGGCGGGCATGGTCGAGCTGGTCGGCGCCGCCTCGCCGGACTCGGCCTACGCGGCCGCCTTTGGCGCCGTTCGCGAGCTCGCGCTGCTCGCGCGGGGCGCGCTCGCGGCGCAAAAGGCGGACGCGTTCCGCGAGGTCTACTGCTGGCAGTGCGTCAACTGCCTGGAGCTGTGGGCGCGGGTGCTGTCGGCGCACTGCGGCGTGGCGGCGGCGAGCGGCGGCGGCGGCAGCAAAAAGGGCGCGGCAGCCTCCTCTTCGCCCCTCCGCCCGCCGCAAAAGTCGCTCGCGCCGTTGGTCTACCCGCTCGCCCAGGTGCTGCTCGTCGCCTGCCGCCTGGTCCCCACCCCGCGCTACTTCCCCCTGCGCCTGCGCCTGTCCCGCGCCCTGTCGCGCCTGTGCCAGGCCACCGGATTCTACGTCCCGCTCTCCGCGGTGTTGACGGAGATGCTCGACTGGGCCGAGCTGCGGCGCAAGCCGTCAGGCGCCTCGGCCAAAAACAAGGGGCGCGGCGGCGGCGGCAGCGGCGGCGGCGGCAAGGGCGGCGGCGGCGGCGGCGGCGGCGGCGGGTCCCTTGGAGGCGGCGGCGGCGGCGGCGGGGCCTACGCGGCGCGCGCGCCGGACCTGATGCTGCAGCTGCGCCTGTCCAAGGCGGGCCTGCGGTCTCCCGGCCTGCAGGACGAGGTCGTGAGCCAGGTCGTCGAGGCCTTGGCAGACCACCTCGCGCAGTGGTCTTCATCGGTGGCCTTCCCCGAGCTGTCGCTGCTGCCGTCCTCGGCGCTGCGGCGCTTCTGCAAGCGGTGCCCCGTGGAGCGCTTCCGGCGCGCGGCCAAGGGCCTGGCGGACGCGCTCGACCGCAACGCGGCGTGGGTCGGGCAGGCGCGCGACGGCTGCGCCTTTGCGCCCGGCGACCTGGCGTCGGCCGGTGCCTTTTTGTCGGGGCAGGAGGGGCGGTCGCCGCTGGCGCAGTACGCCGCCCCGCTGCTGCGCAAGGCCGCGGCGCGGCTGGCACTGCGGTCGGCCCTGCCCGGGGCGGCGTCCGACGGCGGGGCGCTGGCCGCGCTGGTCGGCGGCGGGCAGGGAGCGGGCGCGTCGTCGCGCTCGGACCGCCGCGAGGCGCTGCAGCAGCACGGCGGCGACGACGACGACGACGACGGTGACGACGACGACGACGACGGCAGCGACGCGGACGAGGACGCGATGGAGGCGCGCGCCGCGGCCGCGGCGAGGCGCGCGCGCGGCGGCGTCGTGGTCGGCGGCGGCGCCAAGAAGGAGGCGGACGAGGCGCGCAAGCGCGAGCGCGAGGCCGCCGGCGCCAACGACGACGACGAGGACGACGAGGAGGACGACAAGAAGAAGCGGAAGAAGGCCGCCAAGCAGGCGCAGGCCGAGGCCGATGGCTTTATCGGCGACGGCGAGGACGACGAGGTCGGCGACTACGAGCTGTCCGACGACGAGGAGGATGACGACAAGGAGGATGCGCCGATGCCCGGCGACGGCGACGGCGGCGACGACGACGACGAGGTCGAGGATGGCGGCGGCGCACGTCCAACGAGGCGCGACTTTGCTGGTCGCGGCGGCGGCGGCGGCGGCAGCGGACGGGGCGGCCGGGGCCGCGGGCGCGGCGGCCCTGGCGGCGGCGGCGGCGGCGGGCGTGGCTCGAGCTACGGCGGCAGCGGTGGTGGTGGCGGGCGCGGCGGGCGCGGCGGGCGCGGCGGGCGTGGCGGGCGCGGCGGCGGAGGGCGCGGCCGCCGCTAAAAGACAGTGAGAAGAGAGCTGTTGCTGGTGGTCGCCACATTGCGCACCAACGACATAAGTCTCTAGGTGCAATACGAGCCAATCACGGAAACAGAGGAACAAAAGATGCCTGAAACAAATGGATGAAAGAGAGGGGCGGGGCAGGGGCGAGGGCGTCGCGAGCGAGGGAGGGTCAGCACGCGCGGCGGCGGCTTTTGCCCCGTCGTTCTATCAACGCCGTCGTGCCTCGGCCGAGAGAGTTCATAAACTCGGCGCGCGCGAATTGTGTGTGCGCGTGAAAAGCAGGGCGCGTCGCGCATCGCGCGGGGGCCAAGGACCGGGATGGCGGCGTCGGTGGCGGTCGGGCGCTGGGGGGGGGGAGGGGGGGGGCGAAAGGGGGGGGAGGGGGGGAGAGGGTGGCATCAACATCCAAGTAACAAAAGTCGGGGGCGTAGCCATACTCAGGGGCGGGGGCC
>Ga0105054_10000220_pt1 | contig 80703 bp, 94 predicted proteins | sample BON02_FD_78091 | JGI IMG/M metagenome (GOLD analysis project Ga0105054, IMG submission 78091) | Freshwater microbial communities from Lake Bonney liftoff mats and glacier meltwater in Antarctica - BON-02 (megahit assembly) | ecosystem: Environmental > Aquatic > Freshwater > Ice > Glacier...
CCAAGCTCAACATCACTCACGCCGACTTCCACGGAGAATGGAACTACACCTTCAAGCCGAGAATGCCAGATAACTGAAGCGATTATCTCGCGTCAGATCCTAAGTTGGCTTAAATGACGACACGCCCTAACCGGAGAGAATTCATGTCGGATCTTTCTTTTGGTTGAGTTGGCAAAAATCGTCGACACACAGCGAGGCGAATTGAGAGTGACAGTAGGCGGACGTGACCAAGAGTAAATAAGTGAAGCAGGTTGGCGGTTGAGCGTCAACTGAACCTTCCCGGCTCGCCGGAGCCTTCAACTTATGATCGTCGCGGCATCGCGGAACATCTGGTCCACGTCGCTCGCGTCAAGGCCCAGCGTTTGGCGAGTTCGGCGACGAACCGACTGTCGCGATTCCATTCAGCGGCGCCCGTCCAGGCGCGCTGGACCAGCCCATTGGCGGCTGCCACGGCGGCCTCCACTTTGTCGAGCATGCCTCGCTGAGCAAGCACTTCCTTGGCTTTCCAGGCCGCCACGGCGCGGCTGCCCATCGCGGTTGCCTGACCAGGGCAGATCCGGCCCGCATCCACATTATGCTTGGCGCGCGCGCATCTCGTCGCTGGGCCGCGCATCGGCCACCCGGCCATAGACTGCGACGGCGGCCAGCAGTATCACGGCCATGAAGCCGAAAAGGCCGCGATAGGCCAGCTCCGAACGACCGCCATCGGCCACCGGTTCGAAGGCGCCGAGGATGAGGCCCGACAGCGTCTGCATGCAGGCCACCCCCAGCATCACGCTGGTGTTCAGCGTCGCCATGCCGCGGCCGATGAGCCGATCGGGAAAGATGGCGCGGCCATGCGCCATGATCATCGTGCTCGACGCGCTGACGAAGCCGATGCCGATGATGCCGCCGATCGCCACCCAGGCCGGCGGGCTGTCCAGCAGCGCCAGCACGGCCAGGATCGCCGCGATCACCAGGGTGCCGGCAACGGCGATCCATTTGCGCGTGTCCAGCACCCGGTCGAGCGGCCCGATCACCAGCATGCCGATCTGATAGGCGACCACGGCGGCGAGCAGCACGTTGCCGGCGGCAACCAGCGACAGGCCGTGCACCTCGCGCAGGAACGCGCCACCCCACAGCCCCTGCACGGTGAACGAGCAGGCGTAGTTGCAGAAATTGAGAGTCAGGATGTAGGGCAGGGAGCGGTTGCGCAGCACCTCCTTCAGGCCGCGCATCATCTCGCGCGGGGTTTCGGCCTTGCGCGCCAGGAACGGGTGGCCGGGCGGGGCGTCGCGCACGATCAGCCACACGGCCACGGTGGCAAGCGCCGTGAACACCACGACGGCGCCGAAAATACTCCGCCAGCCGACGATGGGCACCCCCCAAGCCAATGGCGTGGTGGCCAGCAGGTTGCCGAGCAGCCCGACCGACAGCACCACCGAGGCCAGAGTGGCGAAGCGGTCCGGCGGGAACCAGCGCGAGATCACCACCATGCTGCCGATCAGCATCACGCCGAACCCCGCGCCCATCAGCGCCCGCCCGGCCAGAAGGGTGGGCCAGTCCGGCGCCATCACGAATACCGCGCCACCGGCTGTGGCCAGCAGCAGCATGCCGGTGATGGTGCGGCGTGGCCCAAAACGGTCGAAGAAGAAGCCGCACGGTATCTGCATGGCCGAGAAGCCGAAGAAGAACGCCCCGGTCAGCGCGCCCAGCGCTTCCGGCCCAATGCGCAGGTCGCGCATGAGGTCCAGGCCGATGGTGACGTTGGCGGAGCGGAAGAAATGGCTGGCGACATAGGCGGTGGCGAGGGTGGCCACGATCACCAGGCCTTGCCGCCGCAGGGCGGGCGTCATGTGCGGTCGCCTCCCCCGGCGCGGATGGTTGGGGCGCTACTATCATGCGGGCCGGGGGCGCGCTATCCACCGCGGCATGGGTGAAACGCTTCAGGATGGCACGCGGAACAACCGTCGCGGGGCCGCGGCCATGCTCGGCGCGGTGGCGCTGTTCATCGTCAATGACGCCATGATCAAGCTGGCGAGCGAGGGCCTGCCGGCGGCGCAGACCATCGGCGTGCGCGGCGTGTTCGCCACCTTCTGGGTACTCCTGGCGCTGCTGGGAACCGGGCTGTGGCGCCAGCTTCACCACGTGGTGGAACGGCGCACCATGGGCCGCGCGGCAATGGACGTGGGCAGCACGTTTACCTACCTCATCGCCTTGTTCAACATGCCGCTGGCGCTGGCCGTAGCGATCGGTCAGACCTCCCCGCTGATGATCCTGGTGCTATCGGTGCTGTTCCTGCGCGAGCGCGTGGCCTGGCAGCGCTGGGTGGCGATCCTGGTGGGCTTCGCCGCGGTGCTGCTGGTGGTCCGCCCGGGCGGCGAAGGCTTCACCTGGTGGGCGGGCCTGAGCCTGTTCGCCACTTTCCTCAACGCGTCGCGCGACGTCTATACGCGGGTGATCCCCCAACGCGTGCCCTCGCTGGTCGTCACCTTCGCCACGGCGGTCGCGGTGACGGTGACCGGGGTTGCTATCACCGCCCTGCGCGGCTGGCAGCCGATGTCAGCCAACCAGTGGCTGTTGCTGTTCGGCGCCTCGACCTTCCTGGCCGGCGCCTACCACCTGATGATCGTGGCAATGCGCAGCGGCGAAGTCTCGTTCGTGGGCGGGTTCCGCTACGTCTCGCTGCCGGCCGCGGCCCTGGTGGGGTGGCTGGTCTGGGGGCACCTGCCCGACGCGCCGGCGGTGGCGGGGATGATGGTGATCGTCAGTGCCGGGCTCTACCTGTTCCGCACCGGGCAACGGGCGAGCGGAAGGAACTAGTGCTGCCGGGCCCATGAGCCGACCTTTTCAAGCTATGGGAAAGCACAGAGTGAGTGCCGTACAGCCTCGCGGCGGCCGGCTGGTCCACGGTCAGCCAATGACGAAATCGCTATCCAGTCACCGGCGATAGGGCGGCGCGCCGAGAGGGTTGCGGCGTATACTTCGTGTCGGGAAGTCGGAACAGTCCTCGGTCGGCCCTGCGCCGGCAATGGGAGAGCGGCATGCCTTCGACGAGGAAGGAATCGCTGATCGCGGCACTGGAGGGGTGTGCAGCAGCACTGGAGCAACGCGCGTGGGGCAGCGGAACGTTCCTGCCCGAGGGAAGTAGCCTGCCGCGCCTGCGCCCGCAGAGCGGTGGCTTTCGCATCGCACCGATGACGCCGGAGGTTGGGGCGGCGCGCGGCCCGGAGGTCGACAGTTCGGTGGTGCGAGAGGTGCGGGAACTGTCCGCGGAGTTCCATGACGCCATTCGCGACGTGAAAGCGGGCACCGCGGGCAAGGGGTGGATCAACTCGCTGGCCGGTCGTGCGAGCCAGTTTCTGGAGCCTGATCTGGTGGCCGCGCTGCAGGGTGCGGCACGGGCCTACTTCTGAGCCGATCGTTCGGGGTGCACCGCACGGTCGACGGACGTGCGAGCTTGCCGTGACATCGTGGCCGAACGGCAAAGGCGTGTTGTTTCTGTGGGCTCAGGAAGGGTCGTCGAGCCCGATCGCGCGCAGCCGCGCGCCTTCCTCGTCCCAGCCGGCGCGTTCCTTGACGTTGAGGAACAGGTGCACCGGGCGCTCCAGCAGTTCGCCGAGCTGCGCGCGTGCCTTGGCGCCGATCTCGCGGATGCGCGCACCCTTGGCACCGATCAGGATGGCCTTGTGGTTGGCGCGCGCCACGTAGATTGTCGCCTCGATGCGCACCGAGCCGTCCGGGCGTTCCTGGAAGCTCTCGGTCTCCACCGTGGCGGCGTAGGGGACTTCCTCGTGCGTCTGCATGAATATCTGCTCGCGCACGATCTCGGCGGCCAGCAGGCGGTCGGGCAGGTCAGTGAGGTCGTCCTCGGGGTAGAGGTACGGCCCTTCGCGCACCCCGGTGGCCAGGGCGTCGAGCAGTTCGTCCAGCCCCTCGCCATTGGCCGCGCTCACCATGAAGGTCTCGGCGAAGGGGGTGACGGCGTTCAACTCGCCGATCAGCGGCAGCAGGCGGGCGGGCGGCACCAAATCCACCTTGTTGAGCACGAGCCAGGTTGGCTGGTTCCCGGGGCGGCCCTTCAGCCGTTCGGCGATCTCGCGCACCGCGTCGGTCACGCCGGCCTTGGCGTCGACCAGCAGCAGCACCAGGTCGGCATCCTCCGCCCCGCTCCAGGCGGCGTTGACCATGGCGCGGTCCAGGCGGCGCCTGGGTTTGAAGATGCCGGGCGTGTCGACCAGCAGAATCTGGCTCTGCCCACGCATCAGGATGCCCAGCACCCGGAAGCGCGTGGTCTGCGCCTTCGGCGAGACGATCGACAGCTTGGCGCCGGTCAGACGGTTGAGCAGCGTGGACTTGCCCGCATTGGGCGCCCCCACGATGGCGACAAATCCACAGCGGGTCATGATTTCAGCATCCCCAGCAGCGTCTCCGCCGCCTCCTGTTCGGCGGCGCGCTTGCTGCCGGCGGTGCCGGTGCCGGTCTTGCCGGAAACGGTCACGCTGATGACGAATACCGGCGCGTGCGACGGGCCCTGGCGCGACTCGACCTTGTATTCCGGCAGCGGCATGCCGCGGCCCTGTGCCCATTCCTGCAGCCCGGTCTTGGCATCTTTCGGCGGGTCGGCCTGGTCGGTCATCGCGCGCTCCCATGCGCGGCGGACGAAGCGGCGGGCTGCCACCAATCCACCGTCGAGGTACAACGCGCCGAGCGTGGCTTCGGTGGCATCGGCCAGCACCGTGGCCCGGCGGCGCACGCCGGCCCGCGACTCGCCCGGGGCCACGTCCAGCAACGCGTCCAGCCCGGCATGCTCGGCGATCGCCGCCAGCACCGGCTGGGATACCAGATGCGCCAACCGCCGCCCCAGCGCGCCTTCCTGCTCGTGCGGGAAGCGGTCGGCCAGCCACTCGGCCATCAACAGGCCGAGCACCCGGTCGCCGACGAATTCCAGCCGCTCGTTCGAACCCGCGCCCTTGCCCCGGCCCTGCCGGCCGACCGAGGCGGCCGAGCGGTGGGTCAGTGCCTCGCGCAGCAGTTCCGGACGGGAGAAGCGGTGGCCGAGGATCGCCTCGGCGCCGGCCAGGGCGGCAGTGTCGTCCGTGCCGCCGGACTGCTCGTGTGCCTGCGGGGAGGGCGATCGCCCGGTCAATTGATGCCCGAGAACAGTCGCGACCAGCGGATTTGGGTCGGCCACTGCCACACGTGCCACCACGGCGAGGTGGCATCGACGGAGAAGAAGATGAACTCGGCGCGACCGACCAGGTTCTCCAGCGGAATGAAGCCTACGCCGCCGGTGGGGTCGCGGCTATCGGAGCTGTTGTCGCGGTTGTCGCCCATGGCGAACACGTGGGCTGCCGGCACCTTGAATTCAGGGGTGTCGTTCAGCGCGCCGCTGTCGGTCATCTTGACGATGTCGTGCTCGCGCCCGCCCGGCAGCGTTTCGGTGAAGCGGCGCACCTGCACCCGCATCCCGGTGTCGTGAGCCAGGAAGTTGCCCTGCAGCTTGCGCGGCAACAGCTCGTCGTTGATGTAGAGCTGGCCGGACTTCATCTGCACCCGGTCGCCGGGCAGGCCGACGATGCGCTTGATGTAGTCGGTGGCGTTGTCGCGCGGCACCTTGAATACCGCCACGTCGCCGCGCTCGGGCAGGGATGCGAAGATGCGGCCGTCGAACAGGTCCGGCGAGAAGGGCAGCGAGTATTTCGAGTACCCGTAGCTGTATTTCGACACGAACAGGTAGTCACCCACCAGCAGGGTGGGGATCATCGAGCCGGAGGGGATGTTGAACGGTTCGAACGCCACCGTGCGGATGCCGATGGCGATCAGGCCGGCATAGACGATGGTCTTGATGTTTTCGACGAGCGTGCCGGAGGAGCGCTTGGGCATGAGGGCTTTCGGTCTTCCGGTCCCGGTGTGGGGCCGGGGCGGGAGGGCTTGCCGGGGATGGCGCGATGAACCGCAGGGGCGGGGGTTTGTCAAGGAACGGCGAACGCCGGAGCACTATATGTCGCCGGATGCGTTTCCTTCGAACTGCGGCAGGTCGTCGGTGATGGTGAACCAAGGCGCCATGGAGCCGACGAAGATGTGCCGGTCGGGCCGGATGGCCGGCGTGTTCGTCAGTGTCCCCATCGCGACATGGACGTACTCGCCATCGCGCACCACTGAGAACGGAAGCGAGCCGCAACGGGCGCAGTGGGTGTCGTTGTTGCAGGGGTCGCCGACCACCAGCAGGCCCTCAGCCCCGGCCGTGACTGCGAGGCGGTTGCGGCGGATGCCGGCGAAGGGCTTGAAGGCGGCGCCGGTGGTGCGGCGGCAGTTGGAGCAGTGGCAGTTCATGGCGTAGCCGAAGGCATCATCGACCTCGTAGCGAACCGCACGGCACATGCAGGTGCCGGACAGGCGGCGGCTCATGCTGCGGGTTCCACGGCGGCGGCGGGCACCGCGGAGATGATCACCTGGGCGTAGGCGTAGGGGTATTCGTCGGTCATCGTCAGGTCGAGCCGTGCGGCCATGCCGGCGGGGACGAGGGCGGCGAGGCGCCGCGCCGCGCCGCCGGTGAGCACCAGGCTGGGCTGGCCGCCGCGCAGGTTGACCACGCCGAGGTTGGACATGAAGACGCCGCGGGCGAATCCGGTCCCCAGCGCCTTGGCGCAGGCCTCCTTGGCGGCGAAGCGCTTGGCGTAGGTGCCGGCACGGTTGCGGCCGTTGCGGCGCTCGGCCTTGCGCTGTTCCTCGGCGGTGAAGACACGGGTGATGAAGCGCTCGCCGAAACGCTCCAGCGAGCGTTCGATGCGGCGGATGTCGCAGATGTCGGAACCGAGGCCGAGGATCATGGGGAGGAGGAATCTTCTTTTTTTGAAGAAAAAGAAGCAAAAAAACTTTTTCTTCTTTTCAGGCCGGGATCGCAGCGCATGGCGGGCAAACGGATCGAAGTTTTTTGGTTCTTTTTTTCAAAAAAGAACATTCTTTCTTCCTCCTAGCCGCGAGCCCGTTCGACCTGGTGCACGCACTTGGCGGCGCGCAGGCTGGCGATCACGTTGACCAGCTGATGCAGGTCGCGCACCTCGACATCCACCAGCATCTCCACGAAATCGCTCTGTCGGTTGACGATGCGCAGGTTCACCACGTCGCCATCCTGGCGCGCGATGGCGTTGGTTATGTTGGCGATGGCCGCGCCGTCGTTGTCCGCGGTCACGCTTACCCGCCCGGTATGGCTGCCGCCGGCGCCGCGCCGCCCGGTACCGCTGGTGAAGGCCGCCGGCTCCCAGTCCACGTCGATGAAGCGCTCGGGCGTGGCCGCGAAACTCTCCAGCGTGGAGCATTCGCGGGTGTGGATGGTGACGCCCTTGCCGGTGGTGACGATGCCCACGATGCTGTCGCCGGGCAGCGGATGGCAGCAGCCGGCGTAGTGCACCGCCATCCCCGGCACCAGCCCGCTGATCGGCATCACCGGCCGGCTGGAAGGCCCGCCCGCGCCGCCAGCCATGCCGCCGGTGATCATGCCGCCGCTCGTGCGCGTGCTGGCGCGCCCGGCCAGCGGCGGTATCATGCGCGGGGAGCGGGCGGCCTGGCGGAGTTCAGGGTACGTGGCGCTGACCACGTCGCGCGGGCCGAGATTGCCGTTGCCGACGGCGACGTACAGGTCGTCTAGGCTGGTGTATTTGAGCGACTTCAGCGCGCCTTCCAGCGCCCGTTCCGAGCCGTCCAGACCGTCCTGGCGGAAGGCCTTTGCCAGGGCGCTGCGCCCGGCATCGCGGTATTGGTCGCGTTGCTGCTGCTGCACCCAGCGGCGGATGCGCGCGCGCGCCTTGCCGGTGACGACGAAGCGTTCCCATTGCGGCGAGGGGGTGCCGCCGCGCGCGGTCATGATCTCCACCTGGTCGCCGTTCTGCAGCACGTGGCGCAGCGGCAGCAGGCGACCGTTCACCTTGGCGCCGACACAGGTGTCGCCGACCTGGGAATGCACGGCATAGGCGAAATCGACCGGGGTGGCGCCGCGCGGCAGCTGGATCAGCTGGCCCTTCGGCGTGAAGCAGAACACCTGGTCCTGGTAGAGTTCGAGCCGGGTGTATTCCAGGAGGTCCTCGGTGCCGACGTTCTCCAGGATGTCCAGCAGGTCGTCGACCCAGCGCATGCGCGGCGCGTTCTGGCCGGTGGCCGGGGCCGTGTCGGGACCCTTGTAGAGCCAGTGCGCCGCCACGCCGTTCTCGGCGATGGCGTGCATCTCGTGAGTGCGGATCTGCACCTCGATCTTCTGGTTGCGCGGCTCGCGCAGGGTGACGCCGGTGTGCAGGCTCTGGTAACCATTCGACTTGGGAGTGGAGATGTAGTCCTTGAACCGCCCGGCGATCACCGAATAGGCGGCATGAACCGCCCCCAGCGCCGCGTAGCAGGCCTCGCGCGTCGGCACCACCACGCGGAACGCCATGATGTCCGACAACTGCTCGAACTGCACGTTGCGGCGCTGCATCTTCTCCCAGATCGAGAAGGGCGACTTCTCGCGCCCGGTCACCTCCACCACCGGCACCCCGCCTTCGCGGCAGACCCGGACGAGTTCCTCGCGCACCTCTTCGATCACGTCGGCGCCCTGGCCGCGCAGGAAGTTCAGCCGGGCCTGGATGGTGTCGAACGCTTCGGGGTCGAGCTGGGCGAAGGCGAGCGTCTGAAGCTCGGTTTTGACCGCGTCCATGCCAATGCGCTCGGCCAGCGGCGCGTAGATTTCCATCGTCTCGCGGGCGATGCGCTGGCGGCGCTCGGGCTTGGGAATGCCGCCGAGGGTGCGCATGTTGTGCAGCCGGTCGGCCAGCTTGACGAGCAGCACGCGGATGTCGCGCGACAGGGCCAGCACCAGCTTGCGGAAGTTCTCCGCCTGCTTGGTGCGGTCTGATTGCAGTTCCAGGCGGGTCAGCTTTGTCACGCCGTCGACCAGCCCGGCGATGCCGGCGCCGAAGCGCTTGGTCAGCTGCTCGCGCGTGACCCCGGTGTCCTCGATGACATCGTGCAGAAGGGCGGTGGCGATGCTGCCCACGTCCAGCCGGTAGCCGGCCAGGATCTCGGCCACGGCAAGGGGATGGGTGACATAGGGCTCGCCGTTGTCCCGCCGCTGCAGCGCGTGCGCCTCGGCTGCCACGTCGAAGGCGGCCTGCACGGTGGCGATGTCGGCGTCGGGGTCGTAGGCGAGGATGCGCGCGATCAGCCCCGCCGGGCTGGGCGGGGCGACCGATGCCTGCAATGGCACGAACGGCGGAACCACCGTGCCGGCAATGGGGCCGGACGGGTTAGGCAGGCGGGATGGCGGAGCGGGTGCGGTTTCCGATCCGCCGCTCACCATCTACACCTAGCGCCTGCGGCCGCCGAGCTCGGCCTCGATCGCCGCCTCCAGGTCGTCCGGCAGGTCCTCGGTCTCGGAGGGCAGCGCGGCGGCCTCCTCCTCGGCGGAGATGTCCTGCAGGCCGAAGATGTTCTGGTCGGTCGGGATAAGGTCAAGCACCTCCTCGTCGGCGGGCTCGGGCTCGGGCGCCCGGGACAGCGACTTGATGAGGTCGAGGTGAAGTTTCTCCAGCGGGATGGTCTGCTCGGCGATTTCGCGCAGGGCCACCACCGGGTTTTTGTCGTTGTCGCGCTCGATCGTCATCTCCTCGCCCCGGCTGAGGTTGCGGGCACGCTGGGCGGCCAGCAACACCAGTTCGAACCGGTTGGGGATGCGTTCGACGCAGTCTTCGACGGTCACGCGCGCCATAGGCTCGGCCTCCATACAATCCGCGGGGGAGTTTCGTGATCGGGTGAACACGCAATATAGGCGCCCCGGCGCGCCCAGGCAACCCGCATGCCGCGTGGCAACAGCGGTCGCCCCGGATGGGGTCGACCGTCCGCGGTGATTGCCATTGGGTCGGGGCCGCAACCCTATCAGGCGGGCAGGGCCGCCAGCATTTCTTCCACGCTACGTCCCAGCCGCGGATGCGTCCAGCCCGGTGCCACCTCGGCCAGCGGCGCCAGCACGAAGCGGCGCAGATGGGCACGCGGATGCGGCAGCACGGGGTCGGGCGAGTCGCGTACGAGGTCGCCGATGGCGATGATGTCAATGTCGAGCACGCGGGCGGCGTTGGCCACGCTGCGCACCCGCCCGGCGCGCTGCTCGATTGCCTGCAGGCGGCGCAGCAGCGAGGCCGGATCGGCGGTGCCCGACAGCCGCACCACGCCGTTGCAGTACCAGGCCTGGGACGATGGCGGGTCGGGCGGCGTTGTGTGCCAGCGCGATAGTCGAACCACCGCGAGATGCGATAGGCTGTGCAAGGCTTCCACGGCTGCGCGGCAGGTGGCCTGCGGCAGCTTTCCGTCGGCGGCAGGCAGGTTGGCCCCGATGGCGAGCAGTATCATGGTTGGCATGCTCCAGAATCGATCTTGTCTTGACACAAGCTGCACGCGATCTCACAATTCGTCTCTGGTTTTCCGCAGTCGCTGCCGTGCGGGTCCCGCTGCATGCAGGCGCTGTTGCTGCAAGCGGGGCCGACCCCCACGACAAACATATTGTTATCCGAGTCACTTCGGCTGAAAGGTCTGGTATCAAAGTGCATTTTTTACCGAGTGAACGTCTGGCGCTGTTTATCGACGGTGCCAACCTCTATTCAGCCTCGCGCAACCTCGGCTTCGATGTCGACTACCGCAACCTGTTGGAGTTCTTTCGGCGCAAGGCGCATGTGATTCGCGCCTATTACTACTCTGCCGTGCTCGAGACAGAAGAGTATTCGCCACTGAAGCCGCTCACCGACTGGCTGGCGTATAACGGCTACACGCTGGTCACCAAGCCGGCCAAGGAATTCACCGACGCCACCGGCCGGCGCCGCGTGAAGGGCAACATGGACATCGAACTGGCCATCGACATGCTCGAACTGGCCGACAAGATCGACCATGCTGTGCTGTTCTCCGGCGACTCGGATTTCCGCCGGCTCGTGGAGGCGGTGCAACGCCGTGGTGTGCGCGTTTCGGTGGTCTCGTCCATCCGCACCTCGCCGCCGATGGTGGCCGACGAGTTGCGCCGCCAGGCCGACCAGTTCCTGGAGTTGGCCGAAATCGCGCCGGAGTTCACCCGCCGGCAGATGGAACCCCGCCCCGCGCGCGGCCCCAGCAGGCTGACCCCGGCCGAACCTTATGTAGATCCGCAGGACGGCACCTGAAGCTTTCGTGTGCCGTCCTGCGACTGCAGCAGTGTGATGCGTCCCTCGCATGAGGCGGCTTAAGGTTTCCTGAACACCTGCCGGGCAATCTGGGCGGATGAGCAGCACCGACACCAGCCGGATCCACCGAATCCATGGAGACCACCGTCATCCCCCCGGCGGTACGACGGACCAGGCCGGGGAACCGCCTGAGAGCGATGGGGAGACGGGCATGGCCGGCAGCAGCGCAGCAGGGACGAGCGAAGGGGTGGAAGGCGCGGTGGCCGCGCCTGCCCACGATTGTGCCATGTGCCCCCGCCTGGCCGTCTATCGCGCCGCCAACCGCGCCACCCAGCCCGATTGGTTCAATGCGCCCGTACCCAGCTTCGGTCCGCTGGACGCCAGCCTGCTGGTCGTGGGCATGGCACCCGGCGTGAAGGGAGCCAACCGCACCGGGCGTCCGTTCACCGGCGACCATGCCGGCCAGCTCCTCTACACCACGTTGCTGCGGTTCGGCCGGGCCCGCGGCGACTATCGCGCCAGCATTGACGACGGGCTGGAACTGATCGGCACGCGCATCACCAATGCCGTCCGCTGCGTACCGCCTGCCAACCTGCCGGAGCCGGTCGAGGTGACGACCTGCAATCCGTTCCTGCGGGCCGAGCTGCAATCGCTGCCGCAACTGCGCGCGGTGCTGGCGCTCGGCGTGCTGGCCCATGCCGCGGTGCTGAAGGCCTGTGGCATTCCGCCGGCGCGCATCCGCTTCCGCCATGGCGCCATGCATGAACTGCCGGACGGGTTGATCCTGGCCAACAGCTATCATGTGTCTCGTTACAACACGAATACCCGGCGGCTGACGACGGAAATGTTCGAGGCGGTGATGTTTGACCTTGGCCAGCGAATGAGTGCCACGGCATAGCCACTTCCATGATCGGCTGGCGGCCGACTGTCCGCGAGTTTGCTGCCGGATCATCATAGTAGGCCGCGAAAGCGACCTTGGTTGTCACCTGTTCGGCGCCGTTGCCACTCGGAATCTGGCGCCCGGTTGAGGAGCCGCGCGTCCTTCGGTGCCTGAAAGAGCGGCTCCCGCGGGCACATCCCAGGTTAGAAGGCCAGCAACGCCAATGCCTGGTCCAACTTGCCAAGCATGGCATGGGCGCCGATCGCGGCGGCCACCAGCAACATACCGGCGAGTATGCTGTATTCCAGAGCTGCCGCCCGGCCCGGCCGCGAAGGCGCGGCGACGACCGTTCCAAGAAGTGTCTGAATCAGGTGCATTGTGCCCTCCACTGCGCAGCGGAGACCAATCTTCATCAATTCGGTAAAGATATAATTAAGAGCCGGGCGCGCAATCCGCGCCGACGCCGCCGTTAGCGATCGCCCGGCGTTCAGCCAGGGCTTGTGTTGACCAATGCATCGGCAGCTGGGGCGCGGCCGGGGGAAAGGTCGGCATCGGTGAGCATGCGCCACTGCCCGCCGACCAGGATCTCGCTCGGCCGGAAGCGCGCCTTGTAGGCCATCTTGCGGCTCTCCCGCACCCAGTAGCCGAGATAGACATAGGGCAGTCCGAGGACGCGCGCCCGCTCGACCAACCACAGGATGGTGAGGGTGCCGAGCGAGCGCTTCTCCAGCCCGGGCATGAAATACGAGTACACGGCTGACAGGCCGTCGCCCAGCTTGTCGGTGAGGCAAGCGCCCAGCAGCCGGTCGTCGGGCTCGCGAAACTCGACCAGCATGGTCTCGATCGGCGTGTCTTCCACCATGGCGCGGTAGTCGTAGAAGCTCATCGTGGACATGTCGCCGTCGCCGTGGCGCGCCTGCTGGTAGCGCTGGAACAACTGGAACTGTTCGGCGCTGGCGCGCGCCGGCGCCTCGTAGCCCTCCACCTCGGCATTGGCGCGGGCGATCTTGCGCAGGGTGCGGTCGGGCTGGAAGGTCGCCACCGGGATGCGGATGGGGATGCAGGCCGAACAACTCGGGCAGACCGGGGCATAGGCGATGTTGTGGCTGCGGCGAAAGCCCGCGCGCGACAGTTTGTCGTGCAGCGACTCGGCTTCCGCCCCGGTGATCTCGGTCACGACCTTGCGCTCTGTCCGCCCGGCTACGTACGGGCAGGGCAGCGGCGCGGTCGTGTAGAAGAACTGGGGGCGGCGGGGCGGCTTGAAGCTCATGGGGCGCAATACCTTCCAGCGCCCATGTTCCAGGACACCGGCCGCGCGGTCAACGGCGCCACGATGCGGCGTCAGACATGACGTCGGCGCGCACCACCACCAGGCCGGGCAGGATGTCGTGCAGGGCGCGCTTGCGCTCGGTCAGCAGCACCACCAGCAGCCACAGCAGGCCGAAGGTCAGCGTGAGCGTCAGCGCGAAGCCGAGCGCCCACACCAGGGCCTCGGCATTGCCGGGCGGGCCGAGATCGTCGTTGCGCCGTACCACCAAGCCCAGCAGCCGCTGGCCCGGGGTGGCCGACATGCTGGCGACGAACAGCCAGTTGTACAACACCGGGATGACCGGGAGCAGGATGAACACGCCGAACCCGAACCCGAAGGTGATGATGCCGAAGATGGTGCCCATCACGATGAAAACGCCGACCAGCGCGGCATTGGCCACGAAGTCGATCAGTGCCGCGACGACGCGCCGGCCGATCACCTGGTCGGTCAACGCGTCCTCGAAGGCGGCGCGCGGGTCGTGGTAGGCGTGGTGGGGGCCATTGTTCATGGAATTGCTCCCTGGTTGCCGCCCCTCGTGCCGCCTTCTGCCGCGCGGCCGTCGGGGGTGAGGATGATGCGGGTGACGACGCGTGCCGGTTCCGGACCCATGGTCACCGTCTCGCCGGCCCGCCAGCGTTCGGCGAAGTCGCGCGCAGAAGACAGCAGGATATGGCCGGATTGGCCGGGCGCCACCATGAAACGGCTGCGGTCGAGGTCGGCGAGGTCATAGACGGCGCGGAATGCCGCCCCGTGCACCGCATCGAACCCGCCGCCGCCGGTGTTGGCGCGCAGCAGCGTGGTGCCGTCGCCGCCGGTGGGGGTGCGCAGCACGGCGAGCGGGCGCAGCGGGGCGACGAAGCGCAGCAGCGGGTGGGCGAACACCGCGCGATGCGCCTCGCCCCAGCGCCATGCGGCGGGATCATCGCCGTGGCGTGCGGACAAGGTGGCCACCGCCGCCTCCAGGCTGCGTACCAGCAGGGCATCGCAGCCGGCTTCAGCAGCCGCGCGCCCGCATACGACAGCACCGGGGCGCGACAACGCATAGGCGGCCTGATGCCACCATGGTGCTGCGCCGTCGCCGCCGGCCAGGCTGCGGGCGAATTCCTGCATCCAGGCATTGAACAGCAGCGGCTGCGGTGCGGCCTCGTCCATGCGGGCATCCCAGCCGGCAAGCAGCGTCTGGGCGCGGCGGGCCAGGCCCTCGGCGGGCACGTCAAGTGCCAACAGAAGCGGCAGCACGTCGCGGGCGAACAGGCTCATGGTGTCCACCTGCATCGCCGCGAAATCCGCCAGCGTGTGGGTGGGCTGCGCGTCGAGCAGCTCGCGCACCCGTCGCGCGCGCAGGTCGTCGTGCCAGTCGCGGCCGAGAAAGACCGGGAAGCCGGGCGGGGCGACGCGTTCGTTGGCGTTGAGCAGGCGTCCGCTCGGCGGGTACACCGCATGGGGCAGCGCGGTGCCGCTGGCCCAGCCGATCCAGTCATGGCTGCCATCCGCTCCGGGCACGGGACGCGACCCGTCGCCGGTGCGGCGCAGCGGCACGCGCCCGGTCAGGAACAGCGCGATGCCCTGGCGGTCGGCCACGATCATGTTCTGCACCGGGCTGGTGATGCGCGCGGCCGCACGCCCGGCCTCGGCGACATCGCGCGCGCGGTTCAGTGCCAGAAGTCCGGTCGCGGCGGTGTCGGCGGCGGCGAGGTTGGCCATCGCCACGGCCAGCACCGGCCCGTTGCGGGCGACGAGGTCGCTGATCACCGGCCCGTGCCGCGTCTCGCGCACCTTCAGCACCTCATCCGGCCGGTCGCGCACGGCGATGCGCTCCTCATGCACCACGAAGGGGCGCGGGCCGTCAGGCGTGAGATAGAGGTTGGGGCCGGCCGGCGTCTCGATGAACAGGTCCTGCACGTCCGCCCCGGTGGTGGTGAAACTCCAGGCGATATGATTGTTATGCCCTATGACAATCATGGGCACGCCCGGCGCCGTTGCCCCGGCCAGTGATCCCTCGGGCGTGTCGATGCGCGCCAGGTACCAGGTGCCGGGCATCGAGAAGCCCAGATGCGGGTCGCCGGCCAGCAGCGGTGCGCCGGTGGCCGAATGCCGGCCGTCCACCGCCCAGGCGTTGCTGGCGCTGGCGGGCAGGGTGAACGGGTCGGGGAAGCCCGGCAGGACAGCCGCCAGGCGGGTCGCCGTCTTTGACAGGGCCGGGACATGGCCGGCATGGGGACTCTCGGTGCCGTCGGTGGGCGGCCAGGGCGCGATGCCGCCGGGCTGGGCGCGTGCCAGTTCGGTGCGCCAGTTGGCCGAGAGATACAGGCCCATCGTCTTGGCCCAGAGCAGCGAATCGGTGGGGGTCCAGGGCCGAGGGGCGCCCAGCACCACGAATTCGGCGGCGGCGAAACGCCCGCGCGCGGCGATCCAGGCGTTCACCCCGGCGGCATAGGCCTCCAGCATCGCCCGCGTGTCGTCGTCCAGCGCAGCCGCATCGGCCGTGGCGCTCCGGCGCAGGCCCAGGGTGCGCATCATGCGGTCGAGCGGCAGGGTGGCGGCACCGGCGATCTCGGAGAGCTCGCCCGCCGCGGCCCGGCGCATCATGTCCATCTGGAACATCCGCTCGCGGGCATGCAGGTAGCCGAGGGCGGCGGCGGCGTCGCGCAGGGTGGCGGCGCGGATGCGCGGGATCGAGTCGGCATCGATCTCAACCGTCACCCCCTGGACGAGGCCGGGGATGGCGTGGCGCCGGTCGCCGCCGGGCAGGCTGTGCCAGGCAAGCGCCGCCACCGCGCCCGCGACGACGAGCAGCAGCACGGCCAGGCCGGCGACCAGGCGCAGGGACCAGCGCAGGATGCTTTGCATGGCCCTCAAATGGCGATGCCGCGCCCCGATGAAAGAGGCTAGGCGTGCGGTTCGAGGTGCAGTTGCACGGTGTTGGTGTCGCCGGGCAGGGCGGGGAAGCGGCTGAGCACGGCGGGGTCGTGGCCCGGAATGATGTGGTCGGGCCCGTCGGCCAGCGCCTCGCACAGTTCCCAGCCCTCTATCATCGCCTGCAGGTTGTGCAGCAGCACGAAGGGCGAGCGGCGGCGGATGTTGTGCCAGAAATGCGCGGCATCGCTGGCCAGCACCACGCGGCCGCGTGCCGTGGGCACCTGCATGATCTGCAGCCCTTTCGAATGCCCGCCGACCCGGTGCACGGTGACGCCGGGCGCGATCTCGCCGGTGCCGTCGTGGAACTTCACCCGTTCGGCGTGGACGAAGCGCACAGCGGTGCACACCTGCTCCACATCGAACGGTCGGCGCATCGGCTCGTGGCACATGCAGCGGCCGGTGGCGTAGTCCATCTCGGCGTCCTGGAGGTGGAACTTCGCGTTTGGCAGTTCGTGCCAGTGGCCGGCATGGTCCCAGTGCAGATGGCTCAGCACCACGTCCTGCACGTCGCTCGCCGCGAGGCCGACGCTGGCCAGGGCGTCGATCGGCGAGCGGATCCAGGTGCGCTCGCGGCGCTTGGCACTGTCGGCGTCGAAGCCGGTATCGAGCAGGATCACCCTTCCCTGCGCCGCCGCATTGGCGCCCTTGGCCACCCAGACGTAGAAGTCGAGCGGCATTGGCGCCGAGTGGTCATCGGGAAAGATCAGGTTGCTGCCCTGGGTGCGGTCGGCGAAATGGGCATAGCGCAGGGCGAAGACCTCGTAGAGCGGGCCCTGCTTGTCATCGGCCATGGTTGCTTCCTCCCTGTTTGTGAAATCTGCGAGTGAGCATTCTGCTTGCCGATTGTTGCGTCGGCTGGCAATCCCTTCCCTGGAGCGACGCAGAGACGCCCAAACCATCGAACAACTACGAGGAGAGCCCGTCATGGCCAAAGCTGCCGCCAAAGCTACAAGGAAGCCAGCGGTTCGTGCCGCGGCGAAGCCGGCCAAGAAGCCCGCCGTGAAGAAGGCCGCCGCGGGCAAGGCGGAAGCCAAGTCCCCGCGCACGCCGCGCCGGCGCCCCGAGTTCGCCTCCCGGCTGTTCGCCGAGGGTCTGGCGGTGCGCCGCGACGTGCTGGGCGCGGACTATGTCGACAACTCGATCGCCAGCGCTTCGGATTTCATGGTCGATTTCCAGAAGCTGGTCACGGAGTATTGCTGGGGCGAGGTGTGGACACGCCCGGGGCTGGACCGCAAGCAGCGCTCGATGCTGAACTTGGCGATGCTGACGGCGCTGAACCGGCCGAACGAGCTTCGCCTTCACCTGCGCGGCGCGCTGACCAACGGCGTGAGCCGCGACGAGATCAAGGAGATCCTGTTGCAGGCCTGTATCTATGCTGGCATCCCGGCCGGGCTTGATGCCTTCAAGGTGGCCAACGAGGTGCTGAAGGAAGCCGAGGCGAAGGCGGCGGAGGCGCAGTGAGCGCCCCCGGCACCGCAGCGGGCGCCACCGTCGGCTTCGTCGGCGTTGGCAACATGGGCTGGCCGATGGCGGCCAACCTGCTTAAGGGCGGGTTTACCGTCGGTGTGGCCGATGCGCGGCGCGAGGTGGCGAACAACTTCGTCCAGCAGCTTGGCGGCACCGCGCCGGATACGCTGGCCCAGCTTGCCGCGATGTCGGACGTGGTGGTGACCATGCTGCCGACCAGCGCCCATGTCGCCGCGGTGCTGGCCGAGGGTGACGACCATGTGCTGGCGGGGCTGAAGCCCGGCAGCATCGTGATCGACATGACCTCGGGCCAGCCGGCGGTGACCCAGAAGCTGGCCGAGCGTTTGGCCGAAGTGGGCGCCGTGCTGATCGACGCGCCGGTTTCGGGCGGGGTGTCGCGCGCGCGCACCGGTGAGCTCGCCATCATGGTCGGCGGGCCGGCGGAGGCCATCGAGCGGGCGCGCCCGGTGCTGGCCGCCATGGGCACCACGATCACGCGCTGCGGCGAGGTAGGCGCCGGGCAGGCGATGAAGGCGTTGAACAACCTGGTCTCGGCCGGCGGCTTCCTGATCGGCATCGAGGCGTTGCTGATCGGTCAGAAATTCGGCCTCGACCCTGGGCTGATGACCGACGTGCTGAACGCCTCGACCGGCATGAACAACTCGACGCAGAAGAAGTTCCGCCAGTTCGTGCTGTCCCGCGGCTTCGATTCGGGGTTCTCGCTCGACCTGATGGTCAAGGACCTGTCGATCGCGCTGGAGATGGCGCGCGGCGGCGCGGTGCCGGCGCCCTTTGCCGCACAGTGCCGCGAGTTGTGGGCGGCCGCGGCCAGCCTGCTGGGGCCGGGGCAGGACCATACGGCCGTGGCGAAGCTGCCCGAGCAGCTGGCCGCGATGGAGCTGAAGGCGCAATGACATGAGCGAAGGCAGGCGGGTTATGCGCATCGGTGGGGCCGTGCTGGCGTTGGCGTTGCTGCTCGCCCCGCCTGCATCGGCCGCGACGCTGAAGGTGGGGCCGGAGGCCGAGCTGAAGACCCCCAGCGCCGCCGCCCGCGTGGCGCAGGACGGCGACACCATCGAGATCGCGCCCGGCGAGTATTTCGACTGCGCGGTGTGGCGCGCCAATGGCCTGACCATCACCGGCCCCTCGGACCCGGCGACGCCTGCGGTGCTCAGCGATGCCTCCTGCCTGGGCAAGGCGCTGTTCGTGGTCGGCGGGCGCGACGTGACCATCCGACACCTGACCTTCACCCGCGTGCGCGTGCCCGACGGCAACGGCGCCGGCATCCGTGCCGAGGGCGGCAGCCTGACCGTCGAGCACAGCCGCTTCGTCAACAACGAGGTGGGCATCCTGGCGGTGGACATGCCATTGGGCACGCTCGCCATCCTGGACAGCGCCTTCGAGGGCAATGGCGCGTGCAACGACGCGCGCTGCGGCGCCACCGTGCAGGCCGGCGCGTTGCTGCGCCTGCGCATCGAGCGCAGCAGCTTCACCGGGTCGCGGGGCGGCGACCTGGTGCGCGCCTGGCCGCAGCGCAGCGACATCCTGGAAAGCCGGTTCACCGACGGGCCACGCGGGGCCGCCGCCCGGCTGCTGGCCATCGGCGGCGGTGCCATGCTGGTCAGCGGCAACCAGTTCGAGAAGGGGCCGATCAAAGCCGCACGTGATGCCGCCCAGGATACCGCGGTGGAACTTCGCGACCTGTGGGGCCCGGTGGCCGGCATGTTGTTCCAGCGCAACACGCTGATCAACAACACCGGGCACAAGCTGGTGTTCGTGCACAACCTCACCGCCGGCACGGTGCGGCTGGAGGGCAACACGATTGGCCCGGGCGACACGGCGCTGGATGAATCCGGCTATTGGGTCGCACGGGCCCGGTCGATGGCGCGCAGTGCTATCGACGAGGCGCGCGGCCTCGCCGGACAAGCCAAGCGCTTCGTCCACCGGGCGTTGAACTACCTGCAGCAGTAGCGCGCCGCCCCATAAGCGCTAGGATAAGAAAGGCGAGGGCTCTGCCCTCGACCCGCAAAGGGTCAGAGACCCTTTGATCCCATTATCTTTAGCGGCCGTGCCAGCGGCCATCAGTCGAAGCCGTGTATCAATCTGGGGCTGCTGGCGCACCCAGGAAACTCTTAGCGTTCCCAAACTCTCAACTAATTGTAATAATTAATTATTCTTGTAAGTATAAGGTCCAGGGGCTTGGCCCCTGGCGGGTCTGGGCAGAGCCCAGCCTCCCTTATCCTAGCGCCTATGGCGCGCCGCCCCGCCCCCCCCCCGCACCCCTCATCGTTCAGCCGGCGCGGGTTGCCTGCGCCAGGAATGCCAACACGTCGCGCCAGGAGTTTTCGTTGGCCCGGGCATTGCCGCGCGCGGTGCCGCCATACACCATGAATATGCCCGAGACGGCATGCGGCTTGCGCAGCACGGTGGTCGGCACGAAGGGGAAGCCGATCGTGTGCCCGGCGTCGGGGTTGCGCACGTGGCGCACGGGGTAGCGGTGCTGGGCCTCGGCGAAACGCTGCTCGGCGATGTCGCTGAACGTCTCCGAGGGCCAAAGCTGGTCGTCGCTGCCGCTGACCATCATCACCGGGGCGCGGATGCGTTCCAGCGGGATGAAGGCGCGCGCCGCCGCCGCCGGGTCGCCGAGCGCGGTCAGGAAGGCCGGCGTCTGGCGGCGGGCGCCGGGCACCTTCTCGAACAGGTCCCAGTCGGCGGCGGTGTTGGCGCGGCTGAGCACCGGCAGGCCCTCGCCGCGATAAGTCCAGGTGGTGGCGTGACGGTCCTCGCCAGGGCTGCCGGCATTCAGTACGCCGTGGGTGAAGGGGCTGGGCACGTAGGCGACGATGGCGCTGACCCGCTCGGGGAAGGTGGCGCCGAGCAGCAGCGACAACTCGCCGCCGCGCGAGATGCCGCAGACGGCGACGAAATCATCCTTGGGCGCCAGGGTCGCGCGCATCCAGTCCAGCGCCGTCTCGAAATACTCAAGCTTCGTGCCCGAGATGCGCGGCGGCAGGCCGGGGACGCCGAAATAGCCGAGCGCCAGGGCCTGGTAGCCATTGGCAGCGAATAGGGCGGCGCGCGCCTCCATGATCCCGCCGCCGGAGCCGGCCAGCACGACCACGGCGGGGTGTGGCCCTGGGCCGAGCGGGGTGAACAGGGTCCCGACCAGGCCCTGTTCGCGGATGTCGCGGCTTGTGGCGCCAGGGGGCAGGAAGGCCTGGGTGAAGCGCCCTTTGGTACGGTGGTTGTCGGCGCCGCGGGCGGTGAGATGCACGGTCAACGGCGCGGTCATATCGCGAATCGGCCCGCCCGATCCGGCTGCGCGCATCGCCCAGACGGCACCCATCGGCTCCACGCCCAGCCAGTCGCCGCTGAGCGGGGCGTCACGGGACAGGTCGATCGTGCCATCGGCGTCGGCGATGAAGATGGCCTGGCTGCGCCACAGCGTGCCGTCGTTCTGCACCAGGCTCGCCTCAATCTCGACCGGCAGGCCCGGGGTGAAGCCGTGGGCGGTGATGTGGCGGGCGACGTCGATCATCGCCTCGGCGGGCTCGGCATTCAGGATGGGGTGCATGGCGGCTCCTCTGCGGCGTCCGGTGTGGCGGTGCGCGCGCCAGGGTACACGCAAGCCGCGCGCGGCGACACGCAAGCTGCTTGGCGAGATGTGGTCAGACGACGTTGCCTTGGCGGTACGCAAGCCTATACCGTGGCATACCTTTGCAACGCGCCCGGAGCTTGGCCCGCAACATGGATTTTCCCCGATGAACACCAAGGACACCCATGGCCCGCTGAAGGGCTTGCGGGTTCTCGACCTCACCCGCGTGTTGGCGGGGCCGACCTGCACCCAGATGCTGGGCGACATGGGGGCCGAGGTGATCAAGATCGAGCGCCCCGGCGCCGGCGACGATACCCGCGGCTTCGCCCCCCCGGTAATGCCAGGCACGCAGGAGAGCGCCTATTTCGTCGGCGTGAACCGGAACAAGCGCTCGGTGACGCTGGATATCTCGGTGCCCGAGGGCCAGGCGATCGCCAAGCAGCTTCTGGCCGATTGCGACATCCTGGTGGAGAATTTCAAGGTTGGCGCGCTGGCGAAATACGGCCTGGGCTACGAGCAGGTTCATGCCGAGTTCCCCGGGCTGATCTACTGCTCCATCACAGGCTTCGGCCAGACCGGGCCGTATGCGCCGCTGCCCGGCTATGACAGCCTGATCCAGGCGATGGGCGGCGTGATGAGCCTGACCGGCGAGCCGGACGGGCTGCCGCAGAAGGTGGGCGTGCCGGTGGCCGACCTGTTCGCCGGGCTGTACGGCTGCATCGGCATCCTGGCCGCCCTGCGCCACCGCGAAAAGACCGGCGAGGGCCAGCAGGTGGATATCGGTATGCTCGACACGCATGTGGCGTGGCTGGCCAACCAGGGCATGAACTTCCTGGCCACCCGCGAGAATCCGGCGCGGCTGGGCAACCAGCACCCGAACATCGTGCCGTATCAGGTGTTTCCCACGAGGGACGGCCATCTGGTGCTGTCGGTGGGCAACGATGCCACCTTCAAGCGCTTCTGCGACAATTTCGACCTCTCCCACCTGCTGGCCGATGCGCGCTTCGCCACCAACCCGGCGCGAGTGGCCAACCGGCAGTTCGTGACCGACACGCTGACCCAGGTGATGCAGTCGCAGACTACGGCGTGGTGGGTCGAGAAATTGGAGGCGCTGAAGATCGGCGTCGGGCCGATCAACACGCTCAAGCAGGTGTTCGACGACCCGCACGTGAAGGCGCGCGGCATGGAGGTGCAGATGAAGCATTCCAGCGGCGAGCAGGTGACGGTCATCGCCAACCCGGTGCGGCTTTCGGCGACGCCGCCGGACTATCGGATCGCGCCGCCGCTGCTGGGCGAGCATACCGGCGAGGTGCTGCAGGACCTGCTGGGCATCGACAACGAGACCTTCGCGGCGCTCAAGGCCAAGGGCGTTATCTGATCCGGCCGAGGCCGGCTACTTCGCTTTCTTCAGGAACTGCGCGAACGCCTGCAGCGTGATGTCGCAGACGTGGTGCTCGATGCCCTCGGCATCCTGCTCGGCGGCTTCGGCGGGCACGCCTACGGCGCGCAACAGGTCGACCACCAGCAGGTGGCGTGCCTTCACGCGTTCGGCGAGGCGCTCGCCCGCCTCGGTCAGGAACACGCCGCGATAGGGCCGGGCGGTGGCCAGGCCTTCGCGCTTCAGCCGGGTGATCGCCTTGGCCGCGGTGGCGTGGGTAACACCCAGGCAGCGGGCGATGTCGGTGGGCCGCGCCTCGCCGCCGGTGGCGTGCAGATCGGCGATCAGCTCCGCGTAGTCCTCCAGCAGTGCCATGGACTGCACGCGGCGTGCCTGCTCGAAGCGGCCTGCCTGGGTGGGCTCGGCCGGCATTTCGGGCGGGGCAGGGCGCGGCTTGCGCGCGGGGACCGGACGGGACGGCACCGGTAACTCCTCTCTGGGCGGGCACCATGGCGAAACGGGCGGGCCAGATCAACGGGCCAGATCAACGGGCAAGATCAACCTGATATATCGGCCGCCGCCGGGGCTTGAAAAAAAGTGTAGCCGAGGCATCATATTCATGGCTTGGAGACATGGTATGGTGATGGCTGCGAATTTCGGCTGCATGAGCGGAGGCGCTGGCGTGGGTAGTTCCATCGGGGCGGGACGGGTTGCACGAAGGCGCCTGCTCGCGGGGGCCGTTGCGGCGGCGGTGCTGGCCGTCGCGCCGTTGGTCGCGCGGGCGCGGCCGGTGCGGCCGCCCGGGTGGAAGCCGAAGGTGGTTACCACCTTCACCATCATCCAGGACATCGCCCAGAACGTCGCCGGTGCGGCCGCCACGGTCGAGTCGATCAGCCGTCCCGGCGCCGAGATCCACGACTACCAGCCCACCCCGCTGGACGTGGTGCGCGCCCAGGGGGCCGACCTGGTGCTATGGAATGGCATGAACCTGGAACGCTGGTTCGAGCGCTTCTTCGAGAATGCCGGCGACGTGCCCAGCGCCGTCGTCTCCGAAGACGTGGTGCCGTTGCCGATCAGCGAGGGCGCCTACCAGAACAAGCCCAACCCGCACGCCTGGATGTCGCCCGCCTCGGCGTTGATCTATATCGAAAACATCCGCCGGGCCCTCGCCCGCATCGACCCCGCCAATGCCGCCACCTACGCCGCCAACGCGGCCGCCTATGCCGCCGAGGTGCGCGCGATGGAAGCGCCGTTGCGGGACCGGCTGTCCGGCATCCCCCAGGGCCAGCGCTGGCTGGTCACGAGCGAAGGCGCGTTCAGCTACCTCGCCCGCGATCTCGGTCTGCGCGAGGCCTATCTGTGGCCGATCAACGCCGACCAGCAAGGCACGCCGCAGCAGATCCGCCGGCTGATCGACACGGTGCGGAAGCACAGGATTCCCGTGGTGTTCAGCGAAAGCACCGTCTCCGACAAGCCGGCGCGCCAGGTGGCTCGCGAGACCGGCGCCCGCTATGGCGGCGTGCTGTATGTTGATTCGCTGAGCGAGGCGGGTGGCCCGGTGCCCACCTACCTCAAGCTGCTGGAGGTCACCGTGGACACGATCGCCCAGGGGTTCGGGCGGTGAGCGGCGCCCTGTCGCCGCCTTCCATCGTCGTGGAGAATGTCACCGTCCGCTACCCCAACGGCGTGGTCGCGGTGGACGGCGCCAGCTTCACCCTGGGCAGCGCCACGATCTGCGCCCTGGTCGGCGTCAATGGCTCCGGCAAGTCAAGTCTTTTCAAGGCATTGATGGGATTTGTTCCCACCGGTGGCGGTTCCATCCGCATTGCCGGCCTTGCGGTGGCCGAAGCGCTGAAGCGCGGCCTCGTCGCTTATGTGCCGCAAAGCGAGGAGGTGGACTGGAATTTTCCGGTGCTTGTCGAGGACGTGGTGATGATGGGCCGCTACGGCCACATGGGCATGCTGCGCATTCCGCGGCGTGCCGACCGCGCGGCGGTGGACGCGGCGCTGGAGCGGGTAGGGATCGCGGCGCTTCGGAAGCGGCAGATCGGCGAGTTGTCGGGCGGGCAGAAGAAGCGCGCCTTCCTGGCCCGCGCGTTGGCCCAGGGCGCGCAGGTGATCCTGCTCGACGAGCCGTTCACCGGCATCGACATAACCACCGAGCAGGCTATCGTAGCGCTGATGGGCGAACTGCGCGACGAAGGCCGGCTGATGCTGGTCTCTACCCACAATTTGGGCAGCGTGCCGGAGTTCTGCGACCAGGTGGTGCTGTTCAACCGCACCGTGCTGGCCTTCGGCCCGACCGCGACCATTTTCACCCAGGCCAACCTGGCGCTGACCTTCGGCGCCGCATTGCGCCATGTCCGCCTGGGCGGGGCCGACCTGCACGACGACGAGGATGCCCGCCACGTCACCGTGCTGACCGATGACGAGCGCCCACTGGTGCTGTATGGCGAGCGCGGCCGCCAGAGCGTGGTGAACGCCGCCCCGCCGGATAGCCGGGCCCCGTGATCGACCTGCTGCTGGAACCTTTCACCTATGGCTACATGGCCCGCGCCATCTGGGTGAGCGCCCTGGTGGGCGCGGTATGCGCCTTTCTGTCCTGCTACCTGGTGCTGAAGGGCTGGTCGCTGATGGGTGACGCGCTGGCCCATGCGGTGGTGCCCGGGGTGGCGATCGCCTACCTGCTCAAGCTGCCCTATGCCCTCGGCGCCTTTGCCGCCGGCCTGTTTGCCGCCCTGGGCATGGCGCTGGTGCAGCGCGTGACCGTGCTGCGCGAGGATGCGGTGATAGGGCTGGTGTTCACCACCATGTTCGCCGGCGGCCTGCTGATCGTCTCGTTCAACCCGGCCTCGGTGAACGTGCAGACCATCGTGATGGGCAACATCCTGGCCATCGCCGACGAGGACGTGGTGCAGGTGGTGGCCATCGCCGGCGTGTCGCTGGCCGTGCTGGCGCTGCGCTGGCGCGACCTGATGCTGGCCTTCTTCGACGCTAGCCACGCCCGCGCGGTGGGGCTGAACCCGTGGCGGCTGCGCGTGCTGTTCTTCGTGCTGCTGAGCGCCTGCACCGTGGCCGCCCTGCAGACGGTGGGCGCAATCCTGGTGATCGCCATGGTGGTAACGCCCGGCGCCACCGCCTACCTGCTGACCGACCGGTTCGGCCGCATGTTGCTGATTGCCATCTTCCTCGGTGCTGCGACCTCGGCGGCCGGCGCCTATGTCAGCTACTTCATGGACGGTGCCACCGGCGGGTTGATCGTGGTGGGCCAGACGCTGGTGTTCCTGGCCGCCTTCGTGTTCGCCCCGAAGCACGGCCGGCTGGCGGCGTGGCGCACCGCCCGGCCGGCCGCATGATTGGGTTTTTCACCGACCCGCTGGCGCATGAGTTCATGTGGCGAGGGCTGGTCGTGGCGGTACTGGTAGCGGCGTCCTGTGCGGTGCTGTCCTGCTTCATGGTGTTGAAGGGCTGGTCGCTGATGGGTGATGCGGTGTCCCACGCCGTGCTGCCGGGCATCGTGCTGGCCTTCCTCGGCGGGTTGCCACTGAAGCTGGGCGCGCTGGCCGCGGGCCTCAGCTGCGCGCTGGCCACCGGCTACATCCGCCGCAACAGCCGGGTGCGCGAGGACGCGGTGCTGGCCATTGTGTTTGCCGGAATGTTCGCGCTGGGCTTGGTGATGTTCGTGAAGGTCGACACCAACCTGCACCTGAACCACATCCTGTTCGGCAACGTGCTCGGCGTATCGTGGCGCGAAGTGGCCGAGACAGCAGCGGTGGTGCTTCCGGTGGTGGCCGTGGTGCTGGCACGGCGGCGCGACCTGATGCTGTATTGCTTCGACCCCGGCCAGGCCCGCGCCATCGGCCTGGATGTGCGGCGGCTGGAGGTGGGGCTGCTGGTGGGATTGGCGCTGACCATTGTCGCGGCCCTGTCTGCGGCCGGCATCATCCTGGTGGTGGCGATGCTGATCGCGCCGGGCGCCATCGGGTTCGTGGCAACGCGCCGCTTCGATGCCATGATGGCGGTGGCATGCGCGGTGTCGGTCACCGCCAGCGTGCTCGGCGTGCTGGGCAGCTTTCACCTCGACGTGGCGACGGCGCCGCTGATCGTGGTGCTCCAGGCACTGTTCTTTGTGCCCGCCGCCCTGTTCTCGCCGCGCGGGGGGGTATGGCGGCGGGGCTGACGGAGGAATTGACGGATGAAGCCTATCGACTGGATCCTGGTCGGCCTGGGACTGCTGACCTGGAGCGGCGTGATGATCATGTTCGTGGTGCGCGGCAAGGCCCGCCGCCGCGCGGAAGCCCGCAAGGCGGCGCTGGCGGCGAAAACCCCGCCGAAATACGTGCCGCCGCCGACCGGCTGAGCCGTCATCCCGCCGCGCGCGACGCCTCGTAGACCTTCAGGTGGGTGTAGGCCACGGACAGCAGCGTATGGGGCGTGCGGCAGGCCTTGGCGCGCGCAACCATGTCGCCGACAACGTGGTCCGCCTCCACTGCCCCACCGCGCTGCAGGTCGCGCAGCATGGAGGCCATCCACTGGCCCTGCGGGTCGGTCAACTGGGTGCGGGCACGCGCGTCGGCCGGCGGGCGCGGCTTGTGTCCGGCGGCGGTGGCGACCGCGGTGCATTCGTCCACCATCTGCGCCATCAGCCCGGCCGCATCCGGCGTGGCGCGCACGATGCTGCCGACATTGCCGCGGAACAGGCAGTTCATCGAGGCGATGGAGCACAGGAACACCCATTTCTCCCACATCATCTGGAGGATGTCGGGCGAATTGGTCAGGTCGAAGCCGCCCTTGGCCAGATGCGGCTGCAACGCATCGCAGAACGCCGCCTGGTCCGCGTTGCGAGGGCCGTAGCCGAAGGTCGCCATGTTGTTGAGGTGGCGCACCGTGCCGTCGTCGTCCAGGGTCACGGCGATGCCGGACATGCCGCCCAGCACGTTCGCCGCGCCGAACGCCGCATCCAGCGTGCCCAGGTGCTTCATGCCGTTCAGCTGCGGGATGATTTTGGCGCCGGGGGCGGCCGGGCGAATGGCGGCAATCGCGCTGTCGAGGTCGTAGGCCTTGCAGGACAGGATGATGGCGTCCCAGCCCGGCCCGACATCCTCGGCCAGCACCGTGTTAGCGGCGATGACGGCGTCGCCGAGCGGGCTTTTGATCATCAGCCCGTCGCGGGCGATCTGCGCTGCCCGGCGTGGGCGCACCAGGAAGGTGACATCGGCCCCGGCCGCCGCCGCCCGTCCGCCGAAATAGCCGCCGATGCCGCCGGCGCCGAGCACGAGAATGCGCATGGTCGAATCTCCCCCCGTTAAGCCCTGCCATCATGCAGGCGCATCCCCGGCTTGCCAACGCGCCGCGACGGCCCGCCGGCTGCGAGGCTGCATGGCGGGAATGCGACACCCGGCCGGGTTGGGCAATTCCACCGGCGCACAAGCGCGTGATAAGGGAACCGCATGGATGCCGAGACCCAGCCCACCATCGCGATCGCCTGCGACCATGCCGGCCCTGCGCTCAAGCGCGCTTTGGCCGCGGCGCTGCGCGATGCCGGCCATGAAGTGCTCGACCTGGGCACCGACAGCGAGGCGCGGGTCGACTACCCCGACTTCGCCCATGCGGTGTGCCGCGCGGTGCAGGAGGGCGGGGCGCAGCGCGGCTTGCTGATCTGCGGCACCGGCGTCGGCATGGCCATCGCCGCCAACCGCCACCCCGGCATCCGCTGCGCCGTCGCCAGCGAAACCACCACGGCGCGCATGTGCCGCGAGCATAACGACGCCAACGTGCTGGCCCTCGGTGCGCGGCTGGTCGACGAGGCGCAGGCGCGCGAGATCGTCCGCGTGTTCCTCGCCACCGGCTTCGAGGGCGGGCGCCACGCCCCGCGCCTGGCCAAGCTGAGCCCCGCATCTGTTCTCGCGGCCGACGCGGTTACCGTCTAGAACCCGGCTCTGTTTCCACCGGGACCCCAAGGAGTGCGCATGAACGACACCGCGCCCCAACCTGCCCTGCAGCGCTTCTTCGCCGCCGGACTGGCCGAGACCGACCCCGAACTGGCGGCCGCCATCGGCCGCGAGCTCGTGCGCCAGCAGGACGGCATCGAGCTGATCGCCAGCGAGAACATCGTCTCCGCCGCCGTCATGGAGGCGCAGGGCTCGGTGCTCACCAACAAATACGCCGAGGGCTATCCCGGCCGGCGCTACTACGGCGGCTGCGTCGAGGTCGACGTGGCCGAGACACTTGCCATCGAGCGGGCGAAGCAGCTGTTCGGCTGCGCCTATGCCAACGTGCAGCCGCATTCCGGCGCGCAGGCCAACCAGGCGGTGTTCCTCGCCCTGATCAGGCCCGGCGACACCATCCTGGGCATGAGCCTGGATGCCGGCGGGCACCTGACCCATGGCGCCGCCCCCAACCTGTCGGGCAAGTGGTTCCGCGCCGTGCAGTACGGCGTGCGCCAGGATGACGGCATCCTGGACTACGATCAGCTCGAGGCGCTCGCGCGCAGCGAGAAGCCGAAGCTGATCATCGCCGGCGGCTCGGCCTATCCGCGCACCATCGACTTCGCCCGCATCCGCCGCGTGGCCGACGAGGTCGGCGCCCTGTTCATGGTGGACATGGCGCACTTTGCCGGGCTGGTGGCCGCCGGGGTGTTCCCGAGCCCGCTGCCGCACGCCCATGTGGTGACCACTACTACCCACAAGACCCTGCGCGGCCCGCGTGGCGGCATGATCCTCAGCACCGACGAGGCGCTCGGCAAGAAGTTCAACTCCGCCGTGTTCCCCGGGCTGCAGGGCGGGCCGCTGATGCACGTGATCGCCGGCAAGGCCGCGGCCTTCGGCGAAGCGCTGCGCCCGGAATTCCGGGCCTACCAGCAGGCGGTGGTGGACAACGCCCGCGCCCTGGCCGCCACGCTGGTGGAACAGGGACTGGCCATCGTCACCGGCGGCACCGACAGCCACCTGATGCTGGTGGACCTGCGCCCCAAGCGCGTGACCGGCAAGGCCGCCGAGGCCAGCCTGGAACGCGCCCACATGACGGCGAACAAGAACGCCATCCCGTTCGACCCTGAAAAACCGGCGATCACCTCTGGCGTGCGCCTGGGCACGCCGGCCGGCACCACGCGCGGCTTCGGAGTGGCCGAGTTCCAGCAGGTCGGCCGAATGATCGGCGAGGTGCTGGACGGCCTGGCCGCCTCCAACGACGGCACCAACGCCGCGGTGGAAGCGGCCGTGGGCGCGCGGGTGAAGGAACTCTGCGCACGGTTCCCGATCTACGCCCGCCCCACCTACGCCCCACAGTAACCCGCGATGCGCTGTCCCTTCTGCGGCCATGACGAGACCCAGGTGAAGGACAGCCGGCCGAGCGAGGATGGCATGACCATCCGCCGCCGGCGCTTCTGCCCGGCCTGCACCCAGCGCTTCACCACCATCGAGCGGGTGCAATTGCGCGAGTTGGTCGTGGTCAAGAGCGACGGCCGCCGCGTGCCCTTCGACCGCGACAAGCTGGCCCGCTCGGTGCGCATCGCGCTGCGCAAGCGCCCGGTCAGCGAGGAGCGGATGGAGCGCATCGTCAACGGCATCGTCCGCCAGCTCGAAGCCTCGGGCGAGAGCGACGTCGCCTCCAAGCAGATCGGCGAGGCGGTGATGGAGGCGCTGCGCGAGGTGGACGCGGTGGCCTATGTCCGCTTCGCCTCGGTGTATCGTAACTTCCGTGAAGCCAAGGATTTTGAAGCTTTTCTCGGCGAACTTGGCGGCGGCGAGGAGCCACCCGGCGGCTCTGGGGCGCCACCATGAGCAACGCCGACGACATCGCCCACATGCGCTCGGCCTTGGCCCTGGCACGGCGCGGCAACGGCCAGACCTGGCCCAACCCGTCGGTCGGCTGCGTGATCGTCAAGGACGGCCGGGTCGTCGGCCGTGCCACCACCGCGCCCGGCGGCCGCCCGCATGCCGAACCGCAGGCGCTGGCTATGGCCGGCGAGGCGGCGCGCGGTGGCACCGCCTACGTCACGCTGGAGCCTTGCTGCTTTCATGGCCGCACGCCGCCCTGCACCGATGCGCTGGTGGCCGCTGGGGTGTCGCGCGTGGTCATCGGCGTGCGCGACCCCGACCCGCGAGTGAATGGCGCCGGCATCGCCCGCCTGCGCCAGGCCGGCATCGCGGTGGAGGAGGCCGTGCTGGCCGGCGAGGCCGAGGACGTGGTGGCCGGCTTCTTCAGCCGGGTGCGCCGCGGCCGGCCGCTGGTCACCCTCAAGCTCGCCACCACGCTCGACGGGCGCATCGCCACGCGCACCGGGGAGAGCCAGTGGATTACCGGCGAGCCGGCGCGCCGCATGGCGCACGCCCTGCGCGGCCGCCACGACGCAATTCTGGTGGGCGTCGGCACCGTGCTGGCCGACAACCCGGACCTGACCTGCCGCCTGCCGGGCTACAAGCAGTTGCCGATGGTACGGGTGGTGGCCGACAGCCATTTGCGCCTGCCGCTGACCTCGCGCCTGGTGGCCACGGCCGCCGCGGTGCCCACCTGGGTGATCGCGCGCGCCAGCGCCGACCCGCACCGCGCCGCGGCACTCGACTCGGCCGGCGTCAGCGTATTGCGGGTGGGCGACGCGACCGCCGGGGTGGACCTCGCGCACGGGTTGCGTGCCCTGGCCGAGCGCGGCATCACCCGCCTGCTGGTGGAAGGCGGCGCCCAGCTTGCCGCCGCCCTGCTGCGCGACGACATGGTGGATCGGCTCGCCTGGTTCCACGCCCCCACCGTGATGGGCGGCGACGGCTGGCCCGCCGCCCAGGCTTTCGGCGCCGAACGGCTGGCGCAGATGCCGCGCTTCGTCCGCCACACCGCCATGCCGGTGGGTGCCGACATGCTGAGCGAGTACGTACGCGCCGCCGAACAAGGAGCAACTTCCTGATGTTCACCGGAATCGTCACGGGCCTGGGTGAGGTTCGCGCCATCGCGCCGATCGGCGGCGGGCAGGACATGCGCCTGGTGATCGGCGTGCCCGAGGGCTGGGCCAACATGGCCAGCATCCCGCTCGGCGCCTCCATCGCCTGCTCCGGCTGCTGCCTGACCGCCATTGAGACCGGGCCCGATTGGTTCGCCGTCACCGCCTCGGCCGAGACCCTGTCGAAGACCACGCTGGGCATCTGGCGTGTCGGCACCAGCATCAACCTGGAGCGCCCGCTGAAGGTCGGCGACGAACTCGGCGGGCATATCGTCGCCGGCCATGTCGACGGGCTGGGCGAGGTGGTCGCCGCCGTGCCCGACCAGGGCTCGACCCGCTGGCGCTTCATGGTCCCGCCCGCGATCGCCCGGTATATTGCCCCCAAGGGATCGGTCGCCATCGACGGGGTGTCGCTGACGGTAAACGAGGTTTCCGGCGAGACCTTCGGCGTGAACATCATCCCGCACACGGCTGCCGTGACCGCCTTCGGTCTTCTCAAAGTGGGCGACCGGGTCAATATCGAAATCGACACCGTGGCACGCTACGTCGCCCGGCTCACCGAATACGCCTCGTGATGGAAACCTCGATGAGCCAGACCCTCACCAAGTCCCTGTCGCAGTACCTCGCCTCGGCGGCCGACCTCATCGAGGAGGCCAGGGCTGGGCGCATGTTCATCCTGGTCGACGACGAGGACCGCGAGAACGAGGGCGACCTCGTCATCCCCGCGCAGTTCGCCACGCCGGACGCGGTGAACTTCATGGCGCGCCACGCCCGCGGCCTGATCTGCCTCGCCATGACCCGCCAGCGCGTGGAGCAGCTTGGCCTGCCGCTGATGAGCCAGTCGAACGGCACCCGTCACACCACCGCCTTCACCGTGTCCATCGAGGCGCGCGACGGGGTGACCACCGGCATCTCCGCGCATGACCGCTCCCGCACCATCGCGGTGGCGATCAACCCGGACAGCAAGCGCGAGGAGATCGTCACCCCCGGCCATGTCTTCCCGCTGATGGCGCGCGAGGGCGGCACCCTGGTGCGCGCCGGGCATACCGAGGCCGCGGTGGACATCGCGCGCATGGCCGGCCTCGCCCCCGCCGGGGTGATCTGCGAGATCATGAACGACGATGGCACCATGGCCCGCCTGCCGGACCTGGTGACCTTCGCCCAGCACCACAACCTCAAGCTCGGCTCCATCGCCGACCTCATCGCCCACCGCCGCCGCACCGAGCGGCTGGTGCGCCGTGTCACCGAGGGAAGCCTGAAGCATCAGGTGGGTGGCGAGTGGAAGCTGATCGTCTACGTGAACACGGTGGAGCACGCCGAGCACCTGGTGCTGGTGAAGGGCGACCTGTCGGCCCCCGGCCCCGTGCCGGTGCGCATGCACGGCGTGGATCTGCTCAACGACCTGCTCGGCGAGACCACCCGCGGCTCGCTACAGGGCGCCATGGCGATGATCGCGCGCGCGGGCCGGGGTGCGGTGGTGCTGGTGCGCGAAATGCGCCCGACCATGCTGTCCGAGCGGGTGCACCAGCTGGCCAGTGCCGAGCGGCCGCGCGCCGAGCTGCGCGACTACGGCATCGGCGCGCAGATCCTGCTGGACCTCGGGGTGAAGGACATGATCCTGCTCTCCAATCACCCGCGCACCATCATCGGCATCGAGGGCTATGGCCTGAACATCGTCGACCAACGACCGATCGAGGCGACCTGACATGAGCACCGCCGACGCCAAACTGCCCGCCGCGCCGAAGCTGGACGGCCGCCCGCCGCGGCTGTTGGTGGTGCGTGCGCCATACTACACGGGCATCGTCGACGGGCTGCGCGACGGCGCGGTGCGCATGATCGCCGAGGCCAACGGCACCTCCGACGTGCTGGACGTGGCCGGCGCGCTGGAACTTGACGCGGCGATACTGTTCGCGGTGAAGGGCGACCGCAACTACGACGGTTTCGTGGCGCTGGGCTGCGTGGTGCGCGGCGAGACCGACCACTACGACCACGTCTGCCGTGAGGCGATGGCGTCGCTCACCCGCGTGGCGCTGGACCATGCGTTGTGCCTGGGCAATGGCCTGCTGACGGTGCACACCGAGCAGCAGGCAATCGAGCGCTCGGGCGCGGACGGCCACAACAAAGGGGCGGAGGCGGCCGCCGCGGCGCTGATCCAGATCCGCACCGCTCGCCTGCTGGGGGCGGCGTGACCGCGCGCGCGCGTTCTGGCCCCGCATCCCGCCCGCGCACCGCTGCCCGTGTCGCTGCCGTGCAGGCGCTGTTCCAGGGCGAGCAGGCGCAAATTCCCGCCGAGCGCGTGATCGACGAGTTCGTCCGTCACCGACTGGGGGCCGAGCCGGGCCGTGGCTTCGAGGACGGCCGCGCGCCGGATGCCAACGTGCCGCTGTTCGGCAGCATCGTGCGCACCGCCACCCGCCAGCAGGACATTCTGGACGGCATGCTCGCCGCCACCCTTGCCGCCGACTGGCCGCTGGAACGACTCGACCCAGTGCTGCGCGCCCTGCTGCGGGCCGGCGCTGCCGAACTCTGGATGCCGGACGGCCCGCCGGCGCGCGTGGTGATCAACGAGTATCTCGACGTCGCGCATGGTTTCTTCGATGGCGAGGAGCCGTCGATGGCCAATGGCGTGCTGGACCAGCTGGCCCGTCGCCTGCGCCCCGCCGAGTTCCCCGGCGAGGCCGCGCCGCCGCCCGCGGGCTGACGCGGCAGGCATTGCGCCATGGCTGCCATTCCTGCCGAGTTCGCCCTGATCTACCGGCATTTCCGTCCGCTGGCCGGGCCCGGGGCGCTGAACCTTGACGACGACGCCGCGGTGTTTGCCCCGCCGCCCGGCCGCGAATTGGTGATCGCCGCCGATGCGATGGTGGAGGGCGTTCATTTCCTGCCCGACGACCCGCCCGATCTGGTGGCGCGCAAGCTGTTGCGCACCAACCTGTCCGACCTTGCGGCCATGGGGGCGGTGCCGCTGGGCTACCTGCTGACGGTGTCGGTTCGGCGCGACACGCCCGACGCCTGGTTTGCGGGCTTCTCCGCCGGGCTCGCGCACGACCAGCGTGAGTTCAGCCTCGTCCTGCTCGGTGGCGACACGACCTCCACGCCGGGGCCGGCCAGCCTGTCGCTGACCATCCTGGGCAGCGTCACCCCCGGCACGGCGCTGCGCCGCGGCGGGGCGCGGGCGGGTGACGAGATCTGGGTGAGTGGCACCATCGGCGACGGCGCGCTGGGTCTGCTGGCGGCCACCGGGCGGCTGGCCGACCCGTCCGGCTTCCTCGCCGGGCGCTACCGCCTGCCGCAGCCCCGCGTGGCCTTGGGTCAGCGTCTGGCGGGCATTGTGACGGCGGCCATGGACGTGTCCGATGGGCTGGTCCAGGACCTGGGCCATTTGTGCCGCGCGAGCGGGCTGGCAGCGATCGTCGAGGCACCACTGGTGCCGTTGTCGGCACCGGCACGCGCGGCCGACATGCTGGAACTTTGCCTGACCGGGGGCGACGACTACGAGTTGCTGATGGCCGTGCCGCCGGGCCGGGTGGCGGCGCTGGGTGCTGCGGCGGCGGCGGGCGACGTGCCGGTCACCCGAATCGGTGCCTTCGAAACAGGCGCACCGGTGGTGCAGGTGCGCGGTGCCGCCGGCGCGCCGATGGCCCTGCGCGCCGGCGGCTGGAGCCATTTCACCTGAATTTGTACCGCAGGCTGAGCGGGCAAGATTCTGAAAATAAAAATATCCTAGAAATTGCTGGGGCCGCGCGAGCCGGAGCTTCCGATGGTCCCGCCGGGGCCGAATCGGCCGACATTGCCCAGCAATTGCTGCAGAAAGTTCGCGTCGTTACCCGGGGTTGGGGTGGTGCGCGACACCACATCCACCGGCAGCGCGTCGTCCATGCCCTTGCGGGTGACCTCGCGCAGCACGCCGCCCCGGTCGAACACCATGGCGACCGCCTGCTGGTCTTCCACCTTGTTGGTGGCGCCGATCACCGGCTTGGTCAGTTCGCCGACATAGATCCAGGTATTGTCGTCGAAGGTTCCGCGGGCGGTGGGCGACCCCAGCACCGCCAGCACGTCGACCTGGGTGGACGTGCCGGGCACCAGCTGTGCCAATTGGTCCGCGGCCACCCGGTTGCCGCGGGCCTGCGCTGGCGGGCTCAGCAACTCCGGCATGCCGCAGCCGGCGAGCGGCAACAGGCCGAGAAGGCCCGCCGCCAGCAACAGGCGGCGTGCGGCCAACAGGCGCGGCAGGCGGGAGGCGGGCAGGCGGGCAGGGAGCACAGTTTCATCCTCGGGTAGCCAGTGCACTCGGGCGGTGGGCATGGTGGCCGGGTCGCGGAAATCGGCAGCTTGCGAGACCTTCGTAGGCCAACGGGCAGCGGCAACCGGGCTGGCATGTTCCCACTTTGGCTCCGTGTGCTAGCATGTTCAGACCACGCGCGCCATTGCAGCCTGTGCGGCTGCCGATCCACGGCATCTGAACCACGGCATCCAAGGCGGCGCGCAGTTGCGGGAGTTTTTGCTGGTGCTTGGCTTTCTGCGCCGCCGCCGACATGAACGGACGGGCTACGAGCTGTATTGCGCGGCCGTGGCGGCCGCGCGCGACCCATATCTCTACCGCGACCTCGCGGTGCCGGACACGCTGGACGGCCGGTTCGACCTGGTCGGGCTGCACGCCTTCCTGCTGATCCGCCGTCTGGTCGCCCTGCCGCCGCCGGGCCCGGCGGTGGCCCAGGCCCTGTTCGACGCGATGTTCTCCGACATGGACATGAACCTGCGCGAGATGGGGGTCAGCGACCTCGCCATCGCCCGCAAGGTCCGCACCATGTGGGAAGCCTTCCACGGCCGCGCCATGGCCTACCAGGCGGCGCTGGCCGAGGGCGAGGCGGAACTGGCCGAGGTGCTCGTTCGTAATGTCTGGCGCGGCGCGCCGCCACCCGACGATGCGGCGCGGCGGCTGGCGCGGCTGGCGGTGGCCCAGTCCGCGGCGCTCGAAGCCCTGCCCGCCGAGTCGTTCATTGCCGGACGCATCGTGTTCCCGGCACCACAGGAGGCTGCCGCATGAGCGCACCCGCCCCCATCCCCGAACTGCACCGCGCGCTCGCCCTGGGCCAGATCCCCGCCGGCGGACTGGAACGCGAGGTCGTCGCCACCCCGGCGGAATGCGCCGCGGTGGCCGCGCGGCTGCTCATTCCCGGCGTGATCGCCCTGTCCTGCCGCTTCCGCCTGGCCCCGGCTGGCGGTGGCGTGGTGGCGGCCGAGGGTGACCTCGCGGCCAAGGTATCGCGGGAATGCGTGGTGACGCTGGAGGCGTTCGACATGGACGTGGCCGAGCATTTCCGCGTGCGGTTCGTCCCCGATGCAGAGCTTTCCGACGACGATATCGACGCGCTCGACCTCGGGGCCGACGACGAGATCGGCTATAGCGGCAGCCATATCGACCTCGGCGAAGCGGCCGTGGAGCAGTTGGCCCTGGCGCTGGATCCCTATCCGCGCATGCCTGGCGCGGCCCTGGACGAGGCGGAGGACGCTGCGGCCAAGCAGGCGGCCTCACCGTTCGCCGCCCTCGCGCGCCGCGCGCAACGAGGCTAGGGTGAGCGCCATGCCTCGGCGTGACTTGCAGGGGGCTGGCACCTCTGCTAGACGGCGCGCCTCGCGTTATTGCCATTCTGTGAACGCATCCGCCGGATCGGCGACCTCGTCGTGGAAGACGAGGCCTCCCCACCGTGCCGACCGGATCGTCACGCTGACCGGAGTTGCGTCGTCCCATGGCTGTTCCCAAGAAGAAGTCCTCCCCCTCGCGCATGGGCATGCGGCGCAGCCACCATGCACTGACGGCATCGGCGCACGCCGAATGCTCGAACTGCGGCGAGCTGAAGCGCCCGCATCACATTTGCAGCCATTGCGGCCACTACGACGGCCGCGAGGTTTCAGTGGCCGGCAAGGCCCTCAAGGGTACTGTCCGCGCCTGATCCGCATGAATGGCGGGCTGGTGGCCGGCTGCCTCATGCGCTCGGCCGGGCTGCGGGGTGATCCGTGCCACTGCGCCGGGCGACCGGCCGCAGGCGGTTCGGGGTCGCGGCTATGAGCGATAGTTACACCCTCGCGGTTGATGCAATGGGCGGCGACCATGCGCCCGACATCGTCGTGGCCGGGCTGGACATCACGGCCGAGCGCCATCCTGGCGCGCGCGTCCTGCTGGTGGGCGACGAGGCGAGGCTGGCGCCGCTTCTGGCGCGCTACCCTCGTGCGGCCGCCATCTGCACGGTGCGCCATACGCCGGACGTGATTACCGGCGACATGAAGCCCACCGCGGCCCTGCGCCTGCGTACCGCCTCCATGCGAATGGCCGTGGATGCGGTGGCCGCCCGCGAGGCCTCTGGCGTGGTCTCGGCGGGCAATACCGGCGCGCTGCTGGCGTTGGCCAAGATCGTCATCAAGACGCTGCCCGGAATCGACCGCCCGGCGATGGCCGCCATTGGTCCGTCGGCGCGCGGCGACGTGGTGATGCTCGACCTCGGCGCCAACGTCGCCTGCGACAGCCGTAACCTGGTTGAATTTTCGGTGATGGGCGACGTGTTCGCGCGCACCGTGCTGGGCCTTACCGCACCAACCCTCGGGCTGCTCAATGTCGGCTCGGAGGAGTTGAAGGGCGGCGAGACGCTGCGCAACGCCGCCGATATGCTGCGCGCCAGCCACCTCGCGCCACAGTTCCACGGCTTTGTCGAAGGCCATGATATTGCCGCAGGAACCACCGATATCGTGGTGACCGACGGGTTCACCGGCAACGTCGCGCTCAAAACCGGCGAGGGTGCGTTGAAGCTGGTCGGGCAGATGCTACGCGAGGTGTTCTCCGCCTCCATCGCGGCCAAGGTCGGCTACCTGCTGGTGCGCCCGGGGTTGGAACGGCTGCGCGAATGGCTTGATCCGCGGCGCTACAATGGCGCGGTCATGCTTGGCTTGTCTGGCGTGGTGGTAAAATCGCATGGCGGCACCGACGCGCAGGGCTTCGCCCACGCCATGGACGTGGCGATGGACATGGTGGTGCACCGCTTCAACGACGGGATTCGCGACGGGCTCGGGCGCATCGCCGGGCTTGCGCCAGCAAACGGATCGAAGAATGGATCAGGAGACGCCTCCAGCCCCGACCCAGGTGGCGCCGAAACCGGCGGCGGCCCGCGTCTCGCCACAGCCCGCTGAGGCTCCACGGGGCGCCGTGCGCGTGCGCACCGTGCTGGCCGGTATCGGCGCCTACCTGCCCGCGCGGGTGGTGACCAACGAGGAACTGGCGCAGCGCGTCGACACCACCGACTCGTGGATCCGCGAGCGTACCGGCATCCTTCAGCGCCATCTCGCCGCCCCGCACGAGACCTGCGCCTTCATGGCCACCGAAGCCGCACGCGGCGCCCTGGCAGACGCTGGTGTGGATGCGGCGTCGGTGGATGGCATCATCGTGGCCACCGCCACGCCCGACCAGGCCTTCCCGGCCGCGGCGGTGCGGGTGCAGGCAGCACTCGGCGCCGGCGGCTTCGGCTTCGACCTGTCCGCGGCGTGCAGCGGCTTCATCTACGGCCTGTCGGTGGCCGATGGGATGATCCGCGCAGGGCAGGCCCGCACCATGCTGGTCATCGGCTCGGAAGTGTATTCGCGCATCATGAACTGGCAGGATCGCGGCACCTGCGTGCTGTTCGGCGATGGCGCCGGTGCGGTGCTGCTGCAGGCCACGCAAGGGCAAGGGCTGGCCAGCGAGCGCGGTATCCTGTCCACCCATCTGCATGCCCAGGGCGACCTGGGCGACATCCTGTATGTCGACGGCGCGGTGGGCCAGCCCGACAAGCCCGGGCATCTCGTCATGAAGGGCCACGAGGTGTTCCGTCACGCCGTTAACAAGCTGTCCGCCACCGTGACCGAGGCGCTGGAGGCGAACGGGCTTGGTCATGGCGACGTCGACTGGCTGGTGCCGCACCAGGCCAATCAGCGCATCATCGAGGCGATCGGGCGCAGGCTCGGCCTTTCCGCGGATCGCGTGGTGGTGACCGTGGACCGGCATGCCAACACCTCGGCAGCCTCGATTCCGCTGGCGCTGGCGCATGCCTACGGCGACGGACGCATCAAGCGCGGCGACCTGGTGCTGATGGAGGCGCTGGGCGGCGGCCTCACCTGGGGCAGCGCGCTGGTCAGGCTGTAGCGCCCTCCGCGGCTTCCCGCGTACACTTGTCATCGGCAGCGACCGGCCGCATCCAAGGGGTTGATAACAGAGTATTCTTGACGGCGGCGCGCAGTCTGCCTAGCGTCAGGCGATGAACACTGTCACGCGCGCCCACCTGACCGAGACCATCTACACGCAGGTGGGCCTCTCCAGAAACGAATCCGCCGACCTGCTGGAGGTGGTGCTGGCGCGGATGAGCGCGGCGCTGGAGGCGGGTGAATCCGTCAAAATCAGTGGATTCGGTACCTTTTCGGTGCGCCAGAAGGGCCGACGGATCGGGCGCAATCCCAAGACCGGGGTTGAGGTGCCGATCCTGCCGCGCCGTGTGCTGGTGTTCCGGCCGAGCCAGGTGCTGCGCGCCCACGTGAACCACATGGCGCCCCCCGTTGGCGGAGATGATGAATGAGCGGACGGGCAGCGGTGATCGCGGTGGCGGCGATCGATGCCGGCGATGACGGCGGCGATGGCAGCCGCGGCAAACCCCGCAAGGCGCCGAATGCGTTCCGCACCATCAGCGAGGTCGCCGACGAGCTTCACATTCCGCAGCACGTGCTGCGCTTCTGGGAAACCAAATTCCCCCAGGTGAAGCCGCTGAAGCGGGGCGGCGGCCGGCGCTACTACCGCCCCGACGACATCGCACTGCTGCGCCGCGTGTCAGACCTGTTGTATATTCAAGGCTATACAATCAAGGGCGTGCAGCGCCTGCTGCGGGAGGGAGGTGGCCGTCTGTCCGACGACATTCCGCCCGCGCCGCCGGAGGAGCGTGCCGAAGCCGAGCAGGACGAGGCAACGTCGATGGAGGACGACCCGCAACTGCCCATGCCCGGATTGGCCTCGACCACGCCGGCCGCCGCCACGCCGGCCGCCGCCACTCCGGCCGCCGCCACTCCGGCCGCCGCCACTCCGGCCGCCGCCACTCCGGCGCGCCGCCCTCCGGGGCGTGCCGCCGCGCGCCCGGCCGCGGAGGAAGATGCCAAGCTGGTGGAGGCCCAGGCCGAGGCGGCGCGACTCCGCGACGAGGCCGAGCGGCTGCGCGCGGTGCTGTCGCACACCTTGACCGAGCTTGAGGCGTTGCGCGCGTTGCTGCCCTGATCCGGGTCAGGATCGCCCAAGACGGATTGCAGCGCCGCGACGGTGCTGCTACATGAAGCGTCCCCACGGTCGGAGCGTAGCGCAGCCTGGTAGCGCATCAGTCTGGGGGACTGGGGGTCGTGGGTTCGAATCCCGCCGCTCCGACCAATTCCCCCCGTGTCATGCCGTATGCCGGTTATGGCGTATCATTGTTATGCCCCGTACACACCGCGCTCGAGGGCGCCCAGCAGGGCGAGTGCCTTCGGGTCGGCGAATGGCAGGCTCTGGCTGAGGAACAGGCCGGCGATGCCGGCCGCGGGGTCGATCCAGAAATAGGCGTTCACCAGCCCGGCCCAGGCGAGGCTGCCGGCGCTGCGGCCGTTGGGGCCGCATTCGGTATTGATCAGGAAGCCCAGGCCCCATTTCTGCACCATGCCGGGGAACAGGTCGCAGTCATAGGAACTGGCGGGCACCGAGGAGCGCATCGGCTCCACATGCAGCGCGCCAATCTGGTTGCGCGACATCGCGGCTACCGAGTCGGCCGACAGGATGCGCGCGCCGTCATAGGTGCCGCCGCGTAGCAGCATGCGCAGGAAGCGCAGGTAGTCGCCCGCGGTGCTGCACAGTGCCCCGCCGCCGGCCAGGAACGGCAGGTCGCCTCCGGCTGGCCGATGACCCGTGGCCAGGCTGCCGTCGGGCTGGCGCTGGTGGATGGCGACAAGCCGGTCGCGTTGCGACGGCGTTAGCGTGAATGTCGTGTCGATCATCCCGAGCGGCCCGGTGACGTATGTGGTGAGGTAGGCATCGAGCTTCATGCCGCTCGCCGCCTCGACGGCGTGGCCGACGATGTCGGTGTTTATCCCATAGTTCCAGTGAGATCCTGGGTCGAACAGCAGCGGCGTGCGCGCTAGTTCATCGGTGTTGGTGGGGCGTGGCGGCAGGCCGAGAGCGGCCATCGCGCGGCCGAGTTCCTCGTTCCAGGTATCGTAGCCGAAGCCGGCGGTATGGGAGAGCAGGTGGCGCAGCGTGATCGGGCGTGTCGCCGGGCGTAGCTTGGGCATGGGGCCGGCAAAGCCGTCCAGCACCATGGGTGCCGCGAGGTGCGGCAACTGGGCGGCGATCGGGCCATCGAGGCTCAGCTTGCCCCGTTCGACCAGTTGCATGGCAGCGACGGAGGTGATCGCCTTGGTCATGGAGGCTAGGCGGAAGATGTGGTCCGGGCGGAGCCTGGTGCCGCGCACCAGGTCGGCGGCGCCGAAGCAGCCCTGGTAGAACAGGTCGGTGGTGGTGGTGGCCATGACGATCGCGCCTGCGACCTCGCCCGCCTCGGTGGCTTGGCCCAATGCGCTGTCGATGGCGGCGGCGTTGACCATGGTGCGTTCCCCCTTTGCTGGCAAGCCATGCTGGCACGCCATGCTGGCCGATGCCGGGGCGCACGGCCAGAGGGCCGGGGACGAGACAGCCCGCGCGTTCAGGCGATGGCCGGCGGCAGCATGCGGGCGGCCAGGGCGTGGGCGAGGCCGAACAGGGCGAGAATGAAGCCGTTCCACAGCAGGATCATCACGCTGGGGTCGATGCTGTGCAGCAGCGACAGGGCGGCCGAGCTCATGCCGGATGCGGCCAGGGCCGCGGCCGCCAGCGGCATGCCGGGGCGCAGCGGCACCGCGCGGCGCAGCAGCCACAGCATGCCCAGCGACAGCGGCGTGCCGGCCAGCACCACGGTGGCGAAGCAATTCGCCAACTCGGCGGGCGTGATAACCCCGGGGCGGATCGGCACCCAGAAGGTGAGGCAGCCGACGCCCACGGCCCCCAGCCACAGCGCAAGCGCCGGCAGCGGCAGCGCGATCCAGTACCGCGAGCGGTCGGGGGTGGCTAGCATCAGGGCGGCCAGAGTGCCGGCGGCACCGGTCAGCAGGCCGCCCGCGACGCCAAGGGCGAACAGCGGCGCCTGAAGCTGCTCGGCCAGGTCGGGGCGCAGGCCGCGGGCCAGAACCAGCACCGCCAGTACCGCGGCGGCGAAAGCCAGGTAGCCGGCCATGCGCCTTGCCGGTGGCCACAGCCGGCGCACCGGGCGCGCGTCGGCAACCAGCGCGGCGATAACCTGCTCGGTAACGCGGGTCATGCGGCGCCATCCATCATTCGGCGCAGGCGCTTGAGGGCGCGATGGCTGGCGACCTTCAGGGCCACAATGGAAAGGCCGGTGCGTGACGAGGCCTCCTTCAAGCTCAGTTCCTCCAGTTTCAACAGGCGCAGCGCCTGGCGCTCGCCCGCGGGCAGGGCGGCGATGGCCACATGCAGGCGATCATGGTCGGTGCTCTCATCATGCTTCGTATCTTCGGCCGCAAAGGTTTCATGGAATTCATCCAGCACGCTCTCGCGGCGGAAACGGCGAATGGCGCTGCGTTGGCGGTCGACAATGCGGGCCTGGGCGATGGCGGCGAGCCATGGGCGGAACGGGCGGGCGGGATCGTAGGTGTGGCGGATGCGGTGCAGGGTGAGCAGCACGTCCTGCACCGCGTCCTCGGCCTCTGCGGGCTCGCGCAGGGCGCGTCGGCAGCGGGCACGCAGCGGCGGCGTGATCGCGGCTAGCAACTGGCCGTAGGCCTCCCGGTCGCCGTCCTGGGCACGGGCCATCAGGGCCGACCAGATGTCGGGCTGCGGTACCTCGGCGGCGGATGCGGGGGCAGGCGGCATTGTCTCTCCTGGCTGATGTGTAACCCAGGACGGCGCTGTGGCGAACATCGTTACAACGCGGCCGTTGGTCGTGGCCATATTGGGAGATGTGACGATGCTGCGACGTGTTCTGCTGGCTGCCGTGCTCGTGACCGCCGCCGTGCCCACCTTGCCGGCGCACGCCGCGACCGAGGCGAAGTTCGAGCCGGCCGCATTTGCCGCGGCCCAGGCGGCGGGCAAGCCGATCCTGGTGGAGGTGCACGCCGACTGGTGCCCGACCTGCGTTAAGCAGAAGCCCATCCTCGGCCGCCTGGGCGCCGACCCGGCCAACAAGGACCTGGTGCGCTTCGTGGTGGACTTCGATGGTCAGAAGGATGCGCTTCGGGCGCTGAACGTGCGTAGCCAGAGCACGCTGATCGCCTTTCGCGGCTCCGAGGAGAAGGGCCGCTCGGTCGGCGTGACCGACGAGGCGCAGATCAAGGCACTGGTCGACAAGACGCGCCGCTAGGGCAGCGGCACCGTCATGGGGGAGATCGGCGCCGGCAGCATGGGCTTCGGGTTCATCGCGGGCATCCTGTCGACCTTGTCGCCCTGCGTGCTGCCGCTGCTGCCCCTGGTGCTGGCGGGCGCGGCGTCGGCGCACCGATTCGGCATGGTGGCGCTGGCGGTGGGGCTGGTGGCTTCGTTCGTGGGCGTGGGGCTGTTCGTCGCCACGATCGGGTTCTCGATGGGGCTGGATGCCGACGTGTTCCGCATCGCTTCGGCGGTATTGCTCGCGGCGTTTGGCGTGGTGTTGCTGAGCGGGGCACTGCAGGCGCGCTTTGCCATGGCGGCGGCGGGCGTGGGCGATGCGGGCAACCGGCTGCTGGCGCGCCTCGCGCCGGGCGGGCTGGGTGGGCAGTTGCTGGTGGGGCTCGTGCTGGGCGCGATCTGGTCGCCCTGCGTCGGCCCCACGCTGGGAGCGGCCTCGGTGCTGGCGGCCCAGGGCGAGGATATCGGGGCCGTCGCCCTGGTGATGGCCGCGTTCGGGCTGGGGGCGGCGGTGCCGCTGGTGGCGGTGGGTTCGCTGTCGCGCGAGGCGATGAAGCGTTGGCGCGGGCGGATGATGGGCGCGGGCCAGACGGGCAAGAGCGTGCTGGGTAGCGGTGCACTTGCCGTGGCGGTGTTGATCGTCACCGGTTGGGACAAGACGCTGGAGGCCGCGCTGGTGCAGGCGTCGCCGGAATGGCTAACGGACCTGACGACGCGGTTCTGAACGGTCTGAATGGCGCTGATCCGGGCAGGGATTCGCCGGCCGCCCGCGACGCCTCGGCCGGCGAGCGGCCGCCCCGGTAGCCATCTGCCTTCTCGACCAGGGCGGCCGTTCTCCGGTGGGTGCGGCCCTACCGCCCCACTGCGTACCCCTGCATGCCGCGCGGGTTGGCGCCGGCGTACATCTGGCCGTCCGGCTCCAGCCGGGCGCCCGAGAGGCGGCCGATGCTCCAGTCCTCGCCTTGGGTCACGTCGTGGCCGCGGGTGGTGAGGTCGGCGAGCACGGCGGGCGGGAAGCGGCCTTCCATCGACATCTTGCCGGGGCGGGCGACGCGGGGCCAGAAGCTGCTTGGCCAGTGCTCGGAATGGAAGCTGGGGGCGTCGATGGCCTGCTGGATGGTCAGGTTGTGGTGGACCATGCGCAGGAACATGATGGTCTGCCACTGGTCCTGCTGGTCGCCGCCGGGGGTGCCGAAGCTGAGCCAGGCCTTTCCGTCGCGCAGCGCCATGCTGGGCGAAAGGGTGGAGCGGGGGCGCTTGCGCGGGGCGATGCTGTTGGGGTGGCCGGGCTTGGTCCAGAACATCTGCCCGCGGGTGGACAGCGGGAAGCCGAGTTCGGGGATGACCGGCGATGATTGCAGCCAGCCGCCCGAGGGGGTAGCGCTGACCATGTTGCCCCAGCGGTCGATGATGTCGACATGGCAGGTATCACCGCCGATGGCGCCGAGGCGGGCGACCGTCGGCTCGCCGATGCCGGGCGCGCGGGTGAGCAGTTCGGCGCGCGAGGCGGCGTTGTGGTCCACTTCGGGGGTGAAGCCGGGCACGGTGCCGGGGCGCAAGTCGAGCGATGCCTTGTCGCCGATCAGCTTGCGGCGCTCGGCGTTGTATTCCTCGGACAACAGGTGGCTGAGCGGCACTTCGACATGCTCGGGGTCGCCATAATAGGCTTCGCGGTCGGCGAAGGCGAGCTTGAGGGCCTCGACTACGGTGTGGACGAACTGGCTGCCCAGCGGGTCCATGGCACCGATGTCGAAGCCCTTCAACAGCGCCAGGGTCTGCAGCATGGTGGGGCCTTGGCTCCAGGGGCCGACCTTCAGCATCGTGGTGCCGTGGTAGTCGAGGCCGACCGGGTCTTCCACGGTGGCGGCCCAGCGACCCATGTCGTCGGCGGTGAGCAGGCCGCGATGGCGGCGGCCGGAGGCGTCTAGGATGTCCTGGGTGGCGTAGAAGCGGCCGATCGCCTCGGCGATCCAGCCCCGGTAGAAGGCGTTGCGGGCGGCGTCGATGCGCGCCTCGCGGGTGCTGCCGATGCTTTCGCGGCATAGGCGCTCCCAGGTGTCGGCCAGGGCCGGTCGGCGGAACAGGGCGCCGGGGGCGGGCACGCGGCCGCCGGGCAACCAGACTTCGGCGGAGGTTTTCCATTCCTGCTCGAACATCGGGCGCATCGATTCGATGGCGGCGGGGATGCGCGGCACCAGGTGCACGCCGTTGCGGGCGTAGCCGATGGCGTAGCTTAGAATGTCGGACAGCTCCATCGTGCCCCAGTCGCGCAACATCAGCATCCAGGCATCGAACGAGCCGGGCACCACGGCGGGCAGCAGGCCGGTGCCGGGCACGAGATCGAGGCCGAGTTCGGCGAACTTCTCCGCCGTTGCGGTGGACGGGGACACGCCCTGGCCGCAGATGACGTGCTGGGTGTTGGCTATGGCATCGTGGATGATGATCGGCGCATCGCCGCCGGGGCCGTTCAAGTGGGGTTCGGCGACCTGCAGCACGAAGCCGGCGGCGGCGGCGGCGTCGAACGCATTGCCGCCGCGTTCCAGCACGGCCATGCCGACCGAGCTTGCAAGCCAGTGCGTGGTGGCGACGACGCCGAAGGTGCCGGCGATCTCGGGGCGCGTGGTGAACATGCTGGGGTTCCGCTGCGGGTTTCGCGTACAGCGTAGCGCGGCGGCGGGGCGGGGCCAAATCGGACCATTGCCGGGCCTCGCATCGGGCGGCACACTCGGTTCCTCAGCAAAGGGGAACGACCAGATGGCCTTCTACGAACTGCGACAATACAAGATCCAGCCCGGCATGATGGCCGAGTGGCTGAAATGCATGGAGGAGGAGATCATCCCCTTCCAGGTCGGCAAGGGCATGGTGATCACCGGCTCGTTCCGTGGCGAGACCGACGAGAGCGTGTATGTGTGGATCCGCCGGTTCGAGAGCGAGGAGCATCGCGTGCAGCTCTACAAGGACGTGTATGAATCGGATTTCTGGAAGAACACGATCGGGCCGAAAATCCCGTCGCTGCTCGACCGTTCCGGTACTGTGGTGCAGCGGATACTGCCGACGTCGCGCTCAGTGGCGCAGTAGGTATCGCATGCTGGTCGTCGTCGTCGGCCCGTCGGGGGCCGGCAAGGATACGCTGATGGCGCGGGCGCGGGCGGCGCTGGCTGGTGATGCCGCGTTCCGTTTCGTGCGCCGCGAGATCACGCGCCCGACGGATGCCGGCGGCGAGGACCATGTTGCCGTTTCGATCGCGGAATTCTCCGCGCGGCGGGCGGGCGGCGCCTATGCGCTGGCATGGGAGGCGCATGGGCTGGGATACGGCATCCCCGCCGATGTCGGCGTGGACATTGCCGCGGGGCGGGTGGTGGTGGCCAATATCTCGCGCGCGGTGATCGCCGAGGCGGCGGTACTGTTCCCCACGCTGGTGCTGGAGATCACCGCGCCGGCCGAGGTTCTGGCGGCACGGCTGGCCGCGCGCGGGCGAGAGACGTCGGCCGATATCGCCGCGCGGCTGGCGCGGGCGGTGGCGCTGCCGGATGGCGTTCACGTGGCGCGGGTGATGAACGATGCAACCCCCGAGGAAGGGGCGGCCCGGGTGCTCGCGGTGCTGCGCGAGGCGACGGTCAGCCGCGTAGGGGAACCCGCTGGGCGATCGTGAACGGCGCGTCCGGCGCTGCCTGGGTGAAGATGGCGATGTCGGCGGCGCGGCGCGGGCGGGCCAGCGCGGCAGCAAAATGCGCCTCGGCGGCTGGGCGCCAGAATGCCTGTTCGTCCGGCGTGAGTCGGCGGGTCAGCGTCATGTGGAATATGAATTCGCCGAACACATAGGTGTAGCCCCAGCGTGTCAGCAGCGCCTCCTGCGCCGGCGGCAGGCCGGACTTGCGGCGGCGGGCGAGATCGGGCTCGGTGAGCGGCGCGCGCAAATGGTCGACGGCGGCGACGCACAGGTCGGAACAGGCCTGCAGCGCCGGGCTCGGCTCGGCATCGCGCAGAGCCAGGAAGCCGTTGAGGTTCTGCACCGAGATGCGCGGCAGGTCGAACGGGCGCATGCCGGCGGCCATGTCCTCCACGGCGGCGACGAACATGTCCCACGACGTGCCGGGCCTCAGCCGCATCGGTGCCTTCATGGTGGCGTGGAACCCGTAGCCGCACGCCGTCCGCGTGACGGCCTCGATGTCCGGTAATGTCGGCTGGGGGCAGGGCGCGTTGGTCTCGGCATCACGCCCGAGCCAAGAGGACCCCGCCCAGTGCAGCGGATCGTCGATGGCCGGGGCATAATACAGGGCGACGCGGATGCTTTTCACCTCGCGCTCAGCCCCCGGTGTGGTCATGCCACGCGCTCCCCGGCGCGCCAGACCTGTCGCACCACGGGCATCCCCTCGTGCACGCGCACGCGCACCAAGTCGGCGCGCAGGCCCGGCACCAGGCGGCCGCGGTCGGGCAGGCTGGCCATGCGGGCGGGACGGTCGGTGACGTAGCCGACGGCTTCGGCGAGGGTGATGCCGGTTTGCTCGACGCAGAGGAAGGCCGCCTCGACCAGGGCGGCGGGCACGTAGTCCGACGCGAAGGCATCGACGCGGCCGGCGCGCACCAGGTCGGCGGCGGCGATGTTGCCGGAATGGCTGCCGCCGCGCACGATGTTGGGCGCGCCGGCGATGATCTCCATGCCGGCTTGGCGGGCGGCATTGGCGGCGGCCATGGTGACCGGGAATTCGCTGATGCGGATGCCGTCGGCCTGGTTCTCGGCGATCTCCGCCTCGGTGCGGTCGTCGTGGCTGGCAAGCTCGATCTTCAGGTGGGCGATGCGGGCCAGCAAGGCGCGCCGGTTGGGGTCGCGCATGCGGGCGCGCTGGTCGGTCAGGTGGTCGATGCGGGCCTGGATTGCCGCATCGGTGAAGCCGGAGTCGCGCCGCAGCTTCCAGTAGCGGTCCATGTCGGCGTACTGGCCGACGCCGGGCGAGTGGTCCATCAGGCTGACCATGCGCACCAGCGGATGGTCGGCGACGGGATCGACCAGGTCCATCATGTCCACCGCCGGAAGCTCGCAGCGCAGGTGCAGGAAGTGCTCGCTTTTGAGCAGGTCGGTGCCAGCCAGCGCATCGAGGTCGATGATGGCGTCGCGGAATGTCTTGATGCGGGCCTCGTTGAAACCGAGGTCGCCCAGGCACAGCGCATCGAGCACGGTGGTGACGCCGGCCGAGGCGCATTGCGCGTCGTGCGCCAGCATGGCCGAGCGAGAGGGCCAGCGGGCGTTCAGGCGCGGTTGCACCTGGCGCTCCAGGTTGTCGGTGTGCACGTCGACCACGCCGGGCATCAGATAGTCGCCCTCCAGGTCGATGGCCGGCAGGGCATGGCTGCGGCCGGGCTGGACCTCGGCGATGATGCCGTCGCGCAGCACCAGGCTGCCCATCGCTGTCTCGGCCGGCAGGATAAGGTGGCAGTTCGTCAGGATGGTCTCGGTCATGCGGCTTCCTGCAGGGGCATCACGTGGAGCAGACGGTCGGCGACACGACCGCGCACCGCGGCATCGTGGAAGATGCCGACGATGGCAACCCCGCGCGCCTTGGCCTCGGCGATCATGGCAATGACGATCTCGGCATTCTCGGCATCCAGGCTGGCGGTGGGTTCGTCCAGCAGCAGGATCGGATGGCCGCCGATGAAGCCGCGCGCAAGGTTGATGCGCTGCTGCTCGCCGCCGGAGAAGGTGGCCGGCGGCAACCCATGCAGCCGGGCGGGGATGTTCAGGCGGTGCAGCAGGTCGGCGGCGGCGGCGCGGGCGTCTGGCTGGCCCATGCCGCGCACGGCCTCCGCGACGATGTCGAGTGCTGCCACGCGGGGCACGACCCGGAGGAACTGGCTGACATAGCCGAGGGTGCGGGCGCGCACCTGCACCACGGTGCGCGGGGACGCGCTGGCGATATCGACCATCCCGCCGTCATGGCGCACCAGGATGCGCCCGGCATCGGCGCGGTAGTTGCCGTAGAGGCTGCGCAGCAGGGTGGACTTGCCCGCACCGGAAGGACCCGCAAGGGCGATGCATTCGCCGGCTCGCACCTCGAGCTCGACATGGTGCAGCACCGGCAGGCGCAGCCCGCCGCGCAGGTGGAGGGTGAAGTGCTTGTCGAGGCCTTCGACCCGGATCATCGGAAGGGCGCTCCGCGCTTCGCTGCCGGCGTTGTTTGCGCCTCGTGCTTCGCTACCGGCGCTGTTTGCGCCTCGCGCTTCGCTGCCGGCGTTGTTTGCGCCTCGCGCTTCGCTGCCGGCGTTGGCCTGGATGTTCATGCCTGCAACACCGAGCTTACGAGAAGTTGCGTGTATTCGTGCTGCGGGTCGTCCAGCACCTGGTCGGTGAGCCCCGATTCCACCACCACGCCGCGCTGCATCACCATGATGCGATGGGCGAGCAGGCGCGCGACGGCGAGGTCGTGGGTAACCAGCACGACGGCGATGTCCAGGCGCGCGACCAGGCTGCGGATGAGGTCGAGCAGGCGGGCTTGTACCGACACATCCAGCCCGCCGGTTGGCTCGTCCATGAACACCAGCCGCGGATGCGTCACCAGCGTGCGGGCGATCTGCAGGCGTTGCAGCATGCCGCCCGAGAAGGTGCGCGGCATGTCGTCCACCCGGCCTGCGTCGATCTCCACCTGTTGCAGCCAGTCGATCGCCTGGGTGCGGATGCGCCCGTAGTGGCGCTGGCCCTGGGCCATCAGGCGCTCGCCCACGTTGCCGCCGGCCGAGACCGACATGCGAAGATTGTCGCGCGGGTTCTGGTGCACGAAGCCCCAGTCCGAACGATGCAGCGCGCGCAGGGCCGGGGCGGGCATGGCGTGCACGTCGTGCAGCCGCTGGGCAGGGTCGCGGTACCACACCACGCCGGCATCGGCGCGCATGCGCCCGGACAGCACGTTCAGCAACGTGGTCTTGCCGGAGCCGGATTCGCCGACCACGGCGAGCACCTCGCCCGGCCACAGGTCGGCATCGACATCGACCAGCGCCGGGATGTTGCCGAAATGCAAAGTCAGGCCGCGCGCCGACAGCAGGGTCTGCTCGGTCATGGCGACTGCTCCCCCTTGTGGCCGTCGGATTGTCGGGTCTCGCAATGGTCGGTGTCGGAGCAGACGAACATGCGCCCGCCCGCGTCGTCGGTGACCACCTCGTCGAGGTAGGAGTCGTCCGCGCCGCACAGGGCGCAGGCATGCGGCGCCCGGGTGGTGCGGAACGGGTGGTCGTCGAAATCGAGGCTGCGCACGTCGGTATAGGGCGGGATGGCGTAGATGCGCTTCTCACGCCCGGCGCCGAACAGCTGGAGCGCCGGCATCATGTGCATTTTCGGGTTGTCGAAGGCCGGGATCGGGCTGGGGGCCATCAGGTAGCGGTGGTTCACCATCACCGGATAGTCGTAGCTGATCGCCACATGGCCGAAACGGGTGATGTCTTCGTAGAGGCGCACATGCATGGAGCCGTATTCGGCGAGCGCGTGCATGCGGCGGGTCTCGGCGCGGCTGGGCTCTAGCTTCGATAGCGGCTCGGGCTGCGGCACCTGGTAGACGATGATCTGGTCGTCGCGCAGGGGCTTTTCCGGGATGCGGTGGCGGGTCTGGATAATGGTCGCCTGTTCGGTGTCCGTGGTGGTGGCAACGCCGGCAGTGCGGGCGAAAAAGCGGCGGATGGAAACGGCGTTGGTGGTGTCGTCCGCCCCCTGGTCGATCACCTTCAGCGTGTCGCCGGCACCGAGCACGCTGGCAGTCACCTGGATACCGCCGGTGCCCCAGCCATAAGGCAGCGGCATTTCGCGCGAGCCGAAAGGCACTTGGTGGCCGGGGATGGCGACGGCCTTGAGCAGGGCGCGGCGGATCATGCGCTTGGTCTGCTCGTCGAGATATGCAAAGTTGTAGCCGTTCATTGCGCGGCGTCCCTCAAAGTGGGCGCATCGCGCTGCGCTGCCACTGTTGTTTGCGCCTCGCGCTGCGCTGCCGGCGTTGTATGCGTCTCGCGCTGCGCTGCCGGCGTTGTATGCGCCTCGCGCTGCGCTGCCGGCGTGCTGGCCTGCTTTGCAGCGGCGATATTCGCCTCGGCTTCGCGGCGCATGCGGCGGATCGTCTCAAGCTCGCTCTGGAAATCCACGTAGTGCGGCAGCTTGAGGTGCTCGACGAAGCCGGTGCCCTCGATGTTGTCGCTGTGATAAAGCACGAACTCGATATTCTGGGCCGGCGCGCTCACCTCCTCGCCGAACTCCTCCGCCCGCATGGCGCGGTCCACCAGAGCCATCCCCATGGCCTTGCGCTCGGCATGGCCGAAGGTGAGGCCGTAGCCGCGGGTGAACTGCGGCGGCTGGGTTTTCGAGCCCTTGAACTGGTTGACCATCTGGCACTCGGTCAGCGTCACGCAGCCGATGTCGATGGTAAATCCCAGCTCCGGCGGCACGATCTCCACGGCCACCTCGCCGACACGGATTTCGCCGACGAAGGGGTGCGACCCGCCCCAGCCGCGCTGGGTGGAATAGCCCATGGCGAGCAGGAAGCCCTCGTCACCGCGCGCAAGCGCCTGTAGCCGCACGTCGCGCCCCGCGGGGAAGGCGAGCGGATCGCGGGTGAGGTCGCCAGGCTCCTCGCCAGGGTCGGGGTTGCCGTCGCCTTCGATCAGGTCCTCGTGGCGTAGGATATCGCTGACACGCGGCATGGTGGCGGTGTCGACGGGGTCCATTTCTGCCGGCGGCGGCCCGGCACCTTCGGCGGCGAGCATGAAGTCCAGCAGGCGGTGGGTATAGTCGTAGGTCGGGCCCAGCACCTGGCCGCCCGGCAGGTCCTTGTAGACGGCGGAGATGCGGCGGCGGATCAGCATCGCGGCGGTGTCCAGCGGCGCCGAATAGCCGAAGCGGGGCAGGGTGGTGCGGTAGGCGCGCAGCAGGAACGCCGCTTCGATGATGTCGCCCTGCGCCTGCTTCACCGCCAGCGCAGCAAGCTGCGGGTCGTAGAGCGCGCCCTCGGCCATCACCCGATCGACCGCGCGGCCAAGCTGCTCCTGCACCTGGGCGAGGCTGATTTCGGGCACCGCGGGGTTGCCACGGCGGTCCTCGGCCAGCCAGGCATGGGCGTTGTCGATCGCCCGCTCCCCGCCCTTGACGGCGACATAGGCCATGGCTCAGCCCTCCGTGATCGAAATGCTGCGCGGCAGGGCGGCGAGCGTGGTGCCCGCGCAGAGCACGAGGTCCACGCCACGCGGGAACAGGGCGTGGTTGGCGGCCCAGCGCGCGGCGAAATCTTCCGGCAAGCCCGTGGCGCTGAACGTCGCCGCCTCCTTCAGGCCGGGCCCGGCCAGGCGCCAGGCGGGGCCGGTGCCGAGGGCCGCGACCTGCAGCACCAGCGTGGCCGAACTTTCCGGCGCCTCGTCGTTGCCGGTGGCCAGCGCGGCCAGGTCGGGCAGGGCGCGGGTGGCCACGAACCCCGCGGTTGCCATGTCGCCGTGGGGTGCGGTGCCGCAATGGAACACCAGCCAGTCGGTGGCCGCTGCGCAGTCCGGCGCGATGTGCAGGCGGCTGTCGCCGTCGATCAAGGTCAGCAGCACGGCCGCCGTGGCACGGTCGAGCGGGGCGGGCGGGTCCAGGCCGACGCCGGCTTCGTGCAGCGTGCCGGGGCGGGAAATGGCGTCGAGCAGGGCGCGGAAGGTCGCCTGCGACTGCGTGACGGGGTCGGCAAACCCGGGGAGGTCGATATTCATGAGGTCCGCATCGTTGCCATGGTGAAGAACTGCACGCGAGTGGCGGCGGCGCGGGCGGCCTGGGCGTCGCGCGCGGCCTGCTGGGCTTCCGCCAGGGGCGCGATCACCTGCCGCTCCAGCGTGTCATGGCACGAAGGGTCCTGCAGGGCGGCATCGAGACGGGCGGCGAGGCGGGCGCGGGCGGTGTCGCGGCCCTGGATGTAGGCATGGCCGACGAAGCCGGTGGCGCTGCGCACGGTGCAGCGGGTGACGGACATCTCGCCCAGGTTGAACGGACCGCCACCGCCGCCGGCCCGGCCGCGCAGCATCACCAGCCCGCTTTCCGGCCCGCGCAGCACGGTGCAGGCGGGGAGCGGCGGCGCATCGGCCAGGTGGGCTTCGATCGCGGCGGCATCGGCGCGTGCCAGCACGGACATCCAGCGCTGGCGCGCGGCGGTCGCCGGGTCGCTTGGTGGTAGCGGGGGGGTGGCTGCCATCGGGTCCGGGCCTCTGTTGAGCAGATATCTAGATAATCAGATATCTAGACAACTAGACAAATACCCGCCGTCCCGGTTATCGTCAAGCACAGTTCGCATGACGCGGGCCGCGGATGGATGAACTTCCCATGACTCCTGAGGCTCCTGCCCATGCCACTGGCCGGGCGCTGCGCACGCCCGGCGTCGCGCTGTGGCGCCAGATCGTGCAGTCGATCGAGCAGGAGATCGCCGATGGGCGGCTGCCCCCGGCCGCCCGGCTGCCGACCGAGGCGCAGCTTGCCGCGCGTTTCGAGGTTAACCGGCACACCGTCCGCCGGGCGCTGGAGGAGCTGTCGCGCAACGGCCTGGTGCGGGTTGAGCAGGGGCGCGGCAGCTTCGTCGCCGAGGACGTGCTGGACTACACGATCGGCCCGCGCACCCGCTTTTCCGAATGGATCCGCCGGCACAACAAGGAGCCCTCCGGGCAGACGCTCGACCTGCGCGAGATGCCGGCCGACGCCACGATCGCCGCCGGGCTCGGCCTGCGCGCGGGGGCGCGGATCGTGCGGCTGGAGCGGCTGGGCCTGGCCGACGGCCGGCCGGTTAGCATCGGTGCCCACCATTTCCCGGCCGCGCGATTCCCCCGCCTGCTGTCGGCACTGGCCCGCAACCAGACGATTTCGCAGGCGCTGGCCGAGGCCGGGGTGGAGGACTACCGCCGCCAGGCCACGCGGGTGACGGCGCGCATGCCGACCGAGCAGGAGGCGCAACTGCTGTCCCTGGCGCGCAACCGCCCGCTGCTGGTGACCGAGAACACCAACGTGGATGGCACCGGCGCCGTGGTGGAATACGGCGTCTCGCGCTATCCCACGCCACGCGTGCAACTCGTCTTCGAGCCGTGAGCGGCCGGCCCTGAACGGGCATTGCGACATATCAGGGGAATGCGGCGAATGCGGCCATTGCGGATAGCCGGCGGCCAGGTGCTGTCGGGCGAGGGATTGGTGCAGGGCGACCTGCTGCTGCGCGACGGGCGAATCGATGCTGCCGGCGACGCGCCGGATGCCCGGGTGCTGGATGCGCGCGGCCTACTGGTGCTGCCCGGCATCGTGGACATCCACGGCGACGCCTTCGAGCGCCAGTTCCAGCCGCGCCCGGGCATCGGCTTCCCCACCGACCTCGCCCTGGAAGACACCGAACGCCAGTTGCTCGCCTGCGGCATCACCACCGCGTTCCATGGCGTGACGCTGTCGTGGGAGCCCGGGCTGCGCAGTGCCGATGCCTGGCGGGCGATGCTGGACGGCCTGGCCGCGCGGCCATGGACCTGCGACATGCGCGTCCATCTGCGCTGGGAGGCCTACAATCTCGATGCGCTCGACATGGCGATGGCCGATATCGCCGCCGGGCGGGTGCACCTGCTGGCGTTCAACGACCACACGCGGGCCATCCTGTCCAAGATCGGCGATGCCACCACGGCGGCGAAGTACAGCGACCGCGCCGGCATGAAGCTGGAAGCGTTCCGCGCACTGGCCGAAGCGGTGGGCGCGCGCGCGGCTGCGGTGCCGGCGGCCCTGGCCCGCATGGCCGCGGCGGCGCGTGCGGCCGGCATCCCCATGGCCAGCCACGACGACGACACCATCGCCACGCGCGACGGCTTCCGCGCCGAGGGTGCGCGCATCTGCGAGTTCCCGATGGCCGAGGAGGTGGGGGTGGCGGCGCGCGCGGCGGGCGATGCCGTGGTGATGGGCAGCCCGAACGTGGTGCGCGGCAAGTCGCATCTCGGTTGGGCCTCGGCGGCGCGGCTGGCCGAGGCCGAGATCTGTTCGGTGCTGAGCAGCGACTATTTCTATCCCTGTCTTTTGCGCGCGGCGTTCATCCTGGCTGGGCGCGGCGTGCTGGACTTGGGGCGGGCCTGGGCGCTCGTCTCGGCGAATCCGGCCGCCGCCGGCGGGCTGGACGATCGCGGCTCGATCGCCCCGGGCATGCGCGCCGACCTCGTGGTGGTGGACGCCGCCGGCCCGGCGCCGCGCCTGGTGGCAACGATCGCCCAGGGAGTGCCAGCACACCTGACCGCCGCGGGCTGGGCACGGCTGGCATAGGGTCGGGGCAGGCCAACACCGGTCCCGCGCCCACCCTCATCTGGCATCTCGCAATCTGCGGACGGCGTTCTAGGATGGGCGCATGAACGCGCTCTCCCCGATCTTCGCCGTCATGACGGTGCCTGCCGACGACGTCTCGCCCGAGGAGGCCGAGGCGGTTGCCCTTGCCCAGTGGGGCATCACCGCCACCGCGCGCCTGTTGACCGGCGAGCGCGACCGCAACTTCCGCCTGACCGCCGCGGACGGGCGCGAATACGTGCTGAAATTCGCCAACCCTGCCGAGGACCCGGGGGTCACCGACCTGCAGGTCAAGGCGCTGCAGCACGTGGCCCGCACCGACCCGGACTTCATGATCCCGCGCATGATCCCGTTGCCGGATGGGCGGATCGAGGCGGTGGTGGCGCGTGCGCTCCGCCCGGCGCGGGTGCGGCTGCTGTCGTGGCTGGAGGGCATTCCGCTGCGCCAGGCTCCCCGCCGGCCGGCACAGCGCGAGAATTGCGGGCGGGCATTGGCACGGCTGGGCCTCGCGCTGCGCGGCTTCGAGCATCCTTCCAGCCGCTATCACCTGATCTGGGACCTGACCCACGCGCGGCGCCTGCGCGAGGTGCTCGCCAACCTGGAGGACGGACCAGCCGAGTCGACGATCGGCGCGCTGCTGGACGAGTTCGAGGCGGTGGTGGTGCCCGCGCTGCCCGGCCTGCGCCACCAGGTACTTTACAACGACATGAACCATGGCAACACGCTGGTCGATCCCGATGATCCCGATCGCGTGGTGGGCATCATCGATTTCGGCGACGTGGTGCACACCGCGCTGGCCATCGACGTGGCAGTGGGCGCGATCACCCAGGTGGCGCCGGACATGGCGGTGGACGAGGCCCTCGCGCTCTACGTCGCCGGCTTCCACGCGGTGCGGCCGCTGCTGCCAGAGGAGGTGGCGCTGCTGCCGCTGCTGACAGCGACTCGCGCAGCGATCGGCACGGTGCTGCAGGCCTGGCACCGCAAGGTGCACGTGGACAATCCGCACTACGCCCGCATGACGCCCGAGGAACTGTCGCGCCGGCTCGACCGCATCGCCGCACTGCGGGCGCCCGCGGTGGGGGCCGCCCTGCGCCGCGCCTGCGGCTTTGCCTGAAGGACGCGCGGCTTGGGCAATGCGTCGGTGGATGATGCGGCGCTGATCGAGCGCGGGCTGGAACTGGTGGCCATGCGCCTGGGCGACCCGGCGACGCTGGTCTATGCGCGGCTTTTCGCCGACCATCCGGAACTGGAGGTCCTGTTCGTGCGCGACCGCGTTGGCATGGTGCGCGTGCAGATGCTGCATGTGGCGCTGGAATGCCTGGCGGATTTCGCCGGGCCGCACGACTATTCCGCCAATTTCCTGTGCAGCGAGCGGGTGAACCACGCGGGGCTTGGCGTGCCGCCGGCGATGTTCGACCTGTTCTACAGCACCATGATCGACACTTTCCGCGCCGAACTGGGGCCGGAATGGACGGTGGAGATGGATGCGGCATGGCGGCGGGCGTCAAACGCGCTTGTCGCAGCGGCGGCCTAGAACTGCCCGTCCAGGCGTGATGGCGTATGCTCGTGGTCCTGCGGCTGGCTCGGGCGGTAGGATTCGAACCTACGACCAATCGGTTAACAGCCGATTGCTCTACCGCTGAGCTACGCCCGAACATGTCAGCCGCGGAGGCGCTTATCTAGATACCGCGACGGGTGCGGTCAACCCGGCTTTTACACCGCACGGCGACGCGCGATGATGCGGGCGGCACATTGGTGGCGCAGGCCGGCTGCTGTATAGAAGGGGCGCGGCGCGAGAGTGGCGGAACGGTAGACGCAGTCGACTCAAAATCGACCGACGAAAGTCATGGGGGTTCGAATCCCCCCTCTCGCACCACCGGTGGTACTACGACCGGCGGTACCGAGACCGGCGGCAGTACGTCCGGCGACTAAAAAATGGCGTCCTGGCGGGTCCTGCCGATGGTCTTCCGCACCACATTGTTCGCGCGGCTGCTGATCCTGGTCGTGGCCGCCACGCTGCCGGCGGTGCTGGTGCTGTTCCACCTGCAGCAGGACCTGCGCGATGACCGCCTGGCGCGAATTCCGGGCGAGGCCCAGCAGCAGGCGGAACTGATCAACGCGGACATGCGCAGCGTCATGGAAGGCGCGCGACAGCTTGGCGCCGCGTTGGCGCGATTCGCCTCCGTACGCCGCCTTGACCCGGCCTGCGCCCGGCACATGCGCGAGGTTCAGGGCGACCTGCCCTCATACGCCGTGGTCTCCATCCTCGATGACGCGGGGCGGCTGGTTTGCAGTTCCCACCCGGCGATCGCCGATGCCCCGATCCCCGCTGCCACCCGGGCGGGCGACTGCCTCGCAACGCTACCCGATACCGGCAACCTGCGCGTGGGCCTGTTCACCCACGGCGCTGCCCCCTCGGGGCCGGTCCTGCCGCTATGCGTGACGTTTGCGGCAGAAGGCGGCCGGCTGGGCCATGTGGTGATGGAGCTGAACTTGGGGTGGTTGGCCGCCCACGTCGCGGCGCTGGGGCTGCCGCCGCGCAGCACGGTGGGCATCGCCGACTGGCAGGGCACCACCCTGGTGCGGGTGCCGGACCATGCGCGCCATATCGGGGAGATGTTGCCCCCCGGTGTGCTGGCGCTGCTGCACGCCGGGGGGGCCGACGCCACGGGGGTGATCGGCGTGGACGGGGTGGCGCGCGTGGTCGGCCACGTCCCGCCAGACGCCGCCGGCCACGGCGTGTTCGTCAGCATCGGGCTGTTCGCGCCCGACATTCTCGCCAGCTATGACAACGCCGCGCGCTCCGGCCTGATCCTGATGGGCCTTGTGGTGCTGATGTCGCTTGGCCTGGCGCTGCTGGCGGGCGAGCGCTTCGTGCACCGGCCAACCATGGCGCTGCTGGATGCCGCGCAGCGCTGGTCCCAGGGCGACCTGCGGGCGCGGGCGCCGCTGGCCGAGGTGCCGGGCTCCGCCTTCGGGCCCCTGGCCGCCGCATTCAACAACATGGCCGAGGCCCTGGGCCGGCGGCGGGCGGAGCTGGAGCAGCTGAACGCCACGCTGGAGGCACGGGTGCACGAACGCACGCGTGCACTGGAGGCGAGCCGCAACCGCCTGCAGATCGAGGTCGCCGAGCGCGAGCGCACCGAGGCCGAGCTGCTGCAGGCGCAGAAGCTGCAGGCCGTGGGCCTGCTCGCCGGCGGAATCGCGCACGACTTCAACAACCTGCTCACCGCCATTGTCGGCGCGCTGGACCTGATCCGCCGCCGCCTGCCGCCGGGCGCGCAAAGCCAGCCTGACCGGGTTCGCTGCATAGCGCCCTCATCACTCCGATAAGAGACCGTTCCGTTAACAGTCCCGCGCCGTCACCGCCGCTTCCCCGTTGCAACCCGAGCCCCCGGCACGGCATCATCCCGCCATGCGCATGCTCGCCCTCCTCGCCGTCCTGCTCGCGCCGCTTCCCGCCCTGGCCCAGGCCCCCGCGCCGGCCCAGGGCGCCACCCGGCCCGACCCGCGCCGCGCCGATATCGAAAAGCTGCTCGACGCGATGAAGGTCGCCCCCAACGAACAGGCCGCCGGCATGATCGAGGCCCGGCTGCGCGAGGCCTGGCTGCGGGCCGGCGCGCCGGTGGCCGCCCTCCTGCTGAACAAAGGCACCCGCAACATGCGCAGCTCTGCCGACGAGGAAGCGCTGGACGATTTCGACGCGGCCCTGGTCATCGATCCCGACTACATGGAGGCCTACAACCGCCGCGCGATGGCCCGCTCCACCCTGGGCGACTACCGCGGCGCGCTGGCCGATATCCAGGAAGTCCTGCGCCGTGAACCCCGCCATTTCGGCGCGCTGCAAACCCTGTCGCGCATCGCCGAGGAACGCGGCGACTTCAGGGGCGCCGTGCTCGCCCTGGAAAAGGCACTGGAACTGGCGCCTCACCTGCCAGGCGGGCAGGACCGGGCGAAAGCCTTGCGGCTCAGGGCGTTGGGCGAGGAATCCTGATCCCGGCCCTCACCGCGCGCCGCTCGGAAACAGCACCACGCGCAGCGTCTGCAGGATGATCAGCATGTCGAACAAGATACTGAAATTCTTTACATAATACAGGTCGTAGCTGAGCTTAGCCCGCGAATCCTCGATCGAGGCGCCATAGGGATAGTTGATCTGCGCCCAGCCCGTCAGGCCGGCCTTCACGGTATGGCGTTCATTATACAGCGGGATCTTCTCCGCCAGTTCGCCAGTGAACTCCGGCCGTTCCGGCCGCGGCCCCACCAGTGACATGTCACCGCGCAAGACATTCAGAAGCTGCGGAATTTCGTCGATCCGCGAATGCCGCAGGAAACGCCCCACCGCGGTGATCCGCTGGTCCGAAGCCGCCGCCCACACCGCCCCATCGCGCTCGGCGTCAATCCGCATGGTGCGCAGCTTGAGGATGCGGAAGGGCTTGCAATTACGGGTCAGCCGCGTCTGGGCATAGAAGACCGGCCCGCCATCCTGCCACTTGATCGCAATGGCCGCGCCCAGCAGCAGCGGACTGCCGAGCGCCAGCACCACAATGCTGACCAGAACATCCAGGCTGCGCTTCAGCGCCCGGTCGATGGCGCCGAAATGGAACCCCTCGGAATACAGGATCCAGCCGAGCTCGACCCATTTGAGGTCGATCCGCCGCGCCTCCTTCTCGATGAACCCGAGATACTGAACCACGGGAAAGCCGTTCTTCTTGCAGTCCAGCAGCTTGTCCAGCCGCATCCCGCGCCGCTCGTCCGGGGCCACCACGATCTGGTCCACGTCGTGGGCGATCGCCAATTGCAGGTAATTGCTGTCGATCGCCGTGACCACCGTCTGGTGCGCGCCCCGCCCCACATCGGGATCGCGCGGGCCGAGAACGGCGTCGTGCACGAAGACGATGTCGTAGTGCAGGTGGCTGCCATGCTGGCGGGTGGTGGCCATCAACTCGGCGGCACGCTGCCCAGAACCCACCACCATCAGCCGCCGCCGAAACACCCCGCGCGACAGCAACGCATGCAACAGCAGCCGCGCGGCAGCCCCGCAGGCAAGGAAGGCACCGCCGGCGGCCACGAACATCGGCGCCTGGTCCACTGGCCCCGAAGGCGGCACCACGAATCCCAGCAGGTAATGCGCCACCATCGCCCCGGCCAGCCCCAGGCCCACCACCAACGGCAGGCGCGCGAGCGACTTGCGGGTTTCCAGGATGGCCTCGCGCCGGTGCAGGCCCATGGCATAGAGCATGACAAGGTTGGCCGCAGGATACAGCAGCACGCGCGTATCCGCCGCCGGATCGCCGCCGGCAATGCTGTCCCAGACCACCCACAGCAGCAGCGGCCACACCACGGCGATCAGCACGATGTCCAGCGCCAGCAGCGTGGAGCCGGTCCGCGACGCCATCACCTTCAGCGGCCGCATGTTTGTTCCCCTTCCGCTGCGCAAGCGTAAGGGTAATGGACGAAGCATGAACAAAAAGTTAACTTCGGCCTGCTGCGCCGCGGCCGTGGGAGCCTACCGATCAGTCAGCCGGAGCTCGATGCGCCGGTTGCGGGCATAGGCCTCCGGCGTATCGGCCTCGTCCAGCGGCTGGTTGTCGCCGAAGCCGGTGGCGGCCAGCCGGTTCGCGGGAACGCCGGCCATGGCCAGCAGCCGCACCACGGTGATCGCCCGGCTGGCCGACAACTCCCAGTTGGAGGCGAAGCGTACGCCCACCACCGGCTGGCGGTCGGCGTGGCCGTCCACCCGCAGCAGCCAGTCCACGTCGTCCGGGATGTCGTCGGCAATCTCGCGCAGCGTGTCGGCCAGGCGGAACATCTGCTCCATCCCTGCCGGCGAGAGCTCGGCGCTGCCCACCGGGAACAGCACCTCGCTCTGGAACACGAAGCGGTCGCCGACCACCTGGACGCCGGGGCGGTTGGCCAGAACCTCGCGCAGGCGACCGAAGAACTCGCTGCGATAGCCTTGCAACTCCTCCACCTTCTCGGCCAGCGCGGCATTGAGGCGGGCGCCGAGATTGGTGATCTGCACGTCCTTTGTCTGTGCGGCGGCTTCCGACACCTCCAGCGCCCGGGCGACCGCGGCAAGCTGGCCGCGCAACTCCTCCATCTGGCGGTTGAGCAGGGCGATCTCGGCGCGGGCCGACTCGCCCAGGCGCTTCTCCTCCTGCAACTGGGCCGCCGTGGCCGCGCGCAGTTCGGCCTCCGTCATGGCGCGCGCGGCTGCCTCGCTGGCCTGCTTCTCCAACTCGTCGCGCAGCGCGGTCAGGGCGCGCATCTGTTCGGCCATGCGCGCGAGGTCGGACAGCCGCGCCTCGATGGTGGCGCGGTCGGCCTGCACGGTGCGGTCCAGCGCTTCGGCCTGGCGGCGCATCTCCTCGACGCGGGCCTGGGTGGATTCGAGCTCGCGCTGCGCCACGGCCAGGGAATTGCGGGCCGCGGTCAGGTCCTGCTGGGTGGTGTCCAGCGAGCGGCGGTTCGCCTCCAGCGCGGTGCGGGCATCGTCCAGCTCGCGGCGCGCCACCCCCAACTGGGCGGCGGCGGTGGCGGCGTCCTGGGCGGCGTCGTCGGCGCGGCGGGCGATGTCCGCACCTTGGGCAAGCTGCTGGGCACTGCGCGCCTGGGCCGCCTGCATCTGCACCTCGGCATCAAACAGGCGGGCGGAGAGCCGGTCGCGCTCGGCCAGCGCGGTGTCGCGCTCGCCCTGGGTGCGGACCTGGTCGGCGCGCAGGGCGGCTAGCTGCTGGGCGAGGCTGTCGCGGGTGGCGCTGGCGGCGCCGAGGTCGCGGTTGAGCTGGGCGATCGACAGGCGCAGCTCGGCAGCACGCCCGCGCTCCAGCGACAGCATGTCGGTCAGTTCGGTGATCTGCCGGTTGACCCGGTCGAGCGCGCGATCGCGGCCCGACAGGGCGACCGACAGGAAGGCCTGGGCCAGCACGAACACAAGAAGAACGAATATGATAACCATGAGCAACGTCGACAAGGCGTCGACATAGCCGGGCCAGGCGTTCAGCGCATCGCCGTTGCCGCCGCGGCGTCTCCGCAGCGCCATGGTCAGGAGCCCCCGATGTCTGTCAGGCCGCGGTTCATCGTGGCGGTTCGGCCGCGAGGGCCGCGATCGTGCGCGTGAGGATCTTGATCTCGTTGCGTAGTTCCGTGGTGGACTGGGTGCGGCCCTGCTCGCTCTCGTTGATCAGGCGCTGCAGGTACAGCTCGATATTACGCAGATGGGCGCGCGCCGCCTCGTCGCCGCCGCCCTCGCGGTGGTCGGCTAGTCGCGCCAGGGCGGGGCCGAGGGTGTGCTGGCTTTCGGCGATGCGCAGCATGAGTTGCTGGTTGGTCCGCATCGTGTCCGACAGCGCGCCCAGCCGCTCGGTCAGGCTCAGGATCGCCATGGTGCCCTCGCGCCGGTCGTCCTCGCCGCGGGTCAGGGTGCGTTGCAGCCCCTCCATGTTCTCGGCGGTCTGTTCCAGCAGCGCCTGGACATAGACCGGCACTGAGCCGTCGCCTTCGGACAGCACGCCGGACGACACGCGGGTGAGGCTGGCCAGCCATTCCTCCAGCTCGTTGTAGAAGCGGTTCTGCGCCTGCCCGGCGGTGAGGTCGAGGAAGCCGAGCACCAGCGCGCCGGCCAGGCCCAGCATCGACGACGAGAACGCCGTGCCCATGCCGCGCAACGGCCGCGCCAGCCCGATCTTGAGCTGTTCGAACAGCGCGTTGATGTCGCCAGAGCCCACCGACATGCCACCGATCACGTCCGACACGGCCGAGACGGTCAGCAACAGGCCCCAGAACGTGCCGAGCAGGCCGAGGAAGATCAGCAGCCCGGTCATGTAGCGCGACAGTTCGCGGCTTTCGTCCAGGCGCGAGGCGATGGTGTCGAGCATGGAGCGCATCGCGGGCGCCGAAATGGTGACGCGCTCGCCGCCGTCGCCCCGCTTTGGCCCGCGCGCGGCCAGCATGCTGACCATCGGCGCCAGCAGGCGTGGCGTCGGCAGGGCGGCAAGGCTGGGGCGGTTGCGCTGGAACGTCTCCAGCCAGTTCACCTCCGGCGTCAGCCGCAGCACCTGGCGCAGGTTCCAGGCGATGCCGCCCAGCAGCACGGCCAGGATCAGCGCGTTCAGCAACGGGTTGGCGTTGAAAGCCACCAGCAATTCGCCGGAGAGCAGCGCGGTTACCGTCGCCACGATGACGAGGAAGACGATCATCCGGACGAGGAAGGTGGTCGGGCGCGTCATGGAGCGGGCTTCGCTTGCGAAGGGGGGGATTGGGTAAGGTCCACCCGGTCGGGCGGCCCGGCTGACAGTGCCGGTTCACTGGCGCCCAGCGAGCGCACAACGATGCGGGGCGAGGCGACGCCCTCGGCGATCAGCACGCCCCGCGCCACCAGCGCGCGCGACAGCGACAGGCGGCGCGCCGTGGAAGGGTCGTCGGGCGTGCCCGGCGCGAAAGCGTGCAGGGTGAGGGTGGCGGAGGCGGGCAGGGCGGCAGCGAGGTCGCGCAGCGCCTTGGCGGTGGCCGGGTTCAACTGGGCCGAGCCAGAGCCGAAGGTAATGCGCCAGCCGCCGTCGATACGCGTGGCGGTGCCGGCGGCGTCGGCCACCACCTCCACCTGCGGTGCCGCGGCCTGCTGGCGGGTGGGCACGATAATCGGCGGCGGGATCACCGGCGGCGCGGGCGGTTCCAGCGGCACCAGCGGCGGCGCGGCGGGCGGGGGATCAGCCGGGGCAGCGATGGCTGGCGACGGCGCGGTGCGGGCTGACTGTTCCGGTCGCGCACCGGTGGCGGCCGGCGTCACGGTTGCGGCCGGCGGATCGGACTGGACCGGCGGTGCAAACACGGGTGGCGCGAACACCGGCGGCGGGTGGGGCGCCAATGGCATGGTGGGGGGCGCGGGGGCGGCCGGTTGCGCCACCTGCGCCGCGGCACTGCCGCAGGTGATCGCGAGCATGACGCCAAGGAGCCAGGGAGGGGATTTGTGCATGAGCGGGCGCACCCTACCCGACCGGGTGCGCCGGCTCAATGAAGCCGCGGAGTCGCCGCGGCGGCGGTGATGGCTGCCGGTCAACCGGCGCCCTGGCGGGAGGTTGCCGCAGCCATGCCATCCACCACGGCCTCGCGCAGAGTGGCGTGCAGATGCGGATTCGCCGCCACCACGTCGCCGCTGGGCATCGGATCGTCGCCGTGCGGGGCGGTGACGTAGCCGCCGGCCTCGCGCACCACCAGCATCCCGGCCGCCATATCCCACGGCTTCAGCCCCAGTTCCCAGAAACCTTCGTAGCGTCCGGCGGCCACCCAGGCGAGGTCGAGCGCCGCGGCGCCGAAGCGGCGGATGCCGGCGACCTGCGGCATCAGGGTGGCGAGCGTGCGGGCGAAGGCCAGCCGGCGATTGGCGGAGACCACGGCAAAGGGGATGCCGGTGGCGAACATCGCCTCCTTCATGTCGCGCCGGCCAGACACGCGCAGGCGGCGTTCGTTGAGGAAGGCGCCGCCGCCCTTCTCGGCCCAGAACATCTCGTCCACCGCCGGGGCGTAGATGCAGCCGGCGGCAATCTCGCTGCTGCCGTCCTGCAGGCGGCGTTCCAGGGCGATGCTGATGGCCCAGTGGGGAATGCCGTGCAGGAAGTTGCTGGTGCCGTCCAGCGGGTCCACCACCCAGCGCCACGCCCAGTTGTCGCTGCCCGAGGCGCCGGATTCCTCCATCAGGAAGCCATAGCCTGGGCGCGCCTTGTTGAGGTCTTCCTTGATGGCGGCCTCGGCGCGCATGTCGGCCTGGCTGACGAAATCGCCGGGGCCCTTCACGCTCACCTGCAGCTGTTCCACTTCGGCGAAGTCGCGCAGCAGGCGCTTGGAGGCGCGCTGCGCGGCGTTCTGCATCACCGTCATGTGGGGGGAGAGGCGGAGGGCCATGGTGTTGTCCTGACGCGCGCAATGGTTGAACGGCGGACGGGTGCCCGCCCGACGATGGGTCGTGCGGGGTGGCCGCCGGCCGGCGCGGCGCCTCAGCCCTTGAAGCGCTCCACATAGGTGGAGTCCTCGATGCGAACCACGATGCGCTCGCCCGACTCGATGAACGGTGGCACCTGCACCTTCACCCCGTTGGACAGGCGTGCCGGCTTGTAGGAGCTGGACGCGGTCTGCCCCTTCACGACAGGGTCGGCCTCGACCACCTCCAGGATGGCGGTCGACGGCAGCTTGATGGCCACCGCGTCGCCTTCGACCAGGTCGACCTCGACGGTCATGTTGTCCTGCAGGTAGGGGGCCTGGTCGCCCAGGATCGCCACCGGGATCATCGCCTGTTCGAAGGTTTCCGGGTCCATCAGCACCAGGTTCTCGCCGTCGGTGTAGGAGTAGGTGTACTCTTTTTGGTCGGTCTGCAGCCGCTCAACGGTGTCTGCGGTGCGCCAGCGCTCGTTGGTCTTGTTGCCGGTCTTGAGGTTGCGCATCTCCACCTGGATGAAGGCGCCGCCCTTGCCCGGGGTGATGATCTGCTGCTTCAGCACCGTCCAGCGCTGGCCGTCATGCTCGATCACCTGGCCCGCGCGGATCAGGTTTGCCTGCTGCTTCATCGTAAATCTCGCGAATTGTGCGGAAAGATGAGCGGTGTCTAGACGGAACTCCCGGTGCCGGCAAGCTTCGGCCCGGCGGCCGGCTTGCCAGCACGTCTGGCCAGCATGGGGGCGAGCGGGCATATCCTGACCCCTGACGACCGCGACAGGAGCCGCCATGACAACCTACGCCTATACCCTGGCCGACGTGTTCACCGACCGGCCCTATGGCGGCAACCAGCTGGCCGTGCTGCCCGATGCGGCGGGGCTGGGCGAGGCGCAGATGCAGGCCATCGCGCGCGAGTTCAACCTGTCCGAAACCACCTTCGTCACCGCGGGCAGCGCGCCGGGCCGCTGGCGGGTGCGCATCTTCACCCCGGGCGGCGAGTTGCCCTTCGCCGGCCACCCGATCATCGGCACCGCGGTGGTGTTGCGGTCGCTGGGCCGGGCGGGCGGCGAGACGGTGCTGGAACTGAAGGTCGGGCCTGTGCGGGTGGTGCTGGGGCAGGACGAGGCGACCTTCTTCCGCGATGGCGCGCCCGAGATGCGGGCGGCGCGCATGGACGCGGGCGAGGTGGCGGCCATGGTGGGCGCGACCCTCTGCGCCGGCACGCCGTTCGAGGCGGGCTACGGCACCGCCTTCCTCTACGTCCCGCTGGCCGACCGAGCCACCGTGGCGCATGCGCGGCTGCGCCCGGAACTGTGGGACCAGGAGCGGCTGTGGGGCCATGGCGCCTATGTCTATGCCTTCACCGGGGTGCATGACGGGGTGACGCAGGTGCATGCGCGCATGTTCGCACCTGGCATGGGAATCGGCGAGGACCCGGCCACCGGGTCGGCGGCGGCGGGGCTGGTCGGCAGCCTGCCCGGACCGGCCGACGGGGTGCACCGTGTTGCCATCACCCAGGGCGTGGAGATGGGGCGGCCGAGTTTGATCCACGGCACGGCGACGCGGGTGGGTGGCAAGGTGCACGGCATAACAATCGGCGGCGGCGCGGTGATCGTGGGCGACGGCCGGCTCACCCGGCTGCCGTGAGTACGCCATACTGGCATCCTGAGCGGCTGGCCGCGCGCCTGCCCCTCCTGCGTCGCCGGGCGCGGCTGGCCGCCGGGGTGCGGGCCTTCTTCGATGCGCGCGGCTACCTGGAGGTGGAGACGCCCTATGCCGTCACCGTGCCGGGGGAGGAGGTACACCTGGCCACCTTCGCCACCGAGCAGGTGACGCCGTATGGCGAGCGGCGGGCGCTGCGCCTGCATACCTCGCCCGAATTCGCCATGAAGAAGCTGCTGGCCGGCGGGGTGGGGCGGTGCTTCCAGCTGGCCCGGGTGTGGCGCAACGGCGAAGGCGGCGACCTGCACAGCCCGGAATTCACCATGCTGGAATGGTACCGCCCCGGTGCCACCATGGCCGGGCTGATGGACGAGACCGAGGCCCTACTGCGCGCCGTGCTGCCGCCGCGCCTGGCCTGCCGCGGGATCGAATGCGACCTGGAATCCTTTGAAAGACTGACGGTTGCCGAGGCATTCTCCCGCCATGCCGGCGCCGATGTGCTCGGCACGGCGGGCGACGCGGCGGCCCTGGCGGCGCAGGCTGGCGCTCGCTTGCGCGAGGGCGAGGACTGGGAGGACCTGTTCTTCCGCCTGCTGCTGGAACGGATCGAACCAGCCATCGGCCGCGGCCGGCCGACCTTCCTGACCCATTGGCCGGCGGCCCAGGCGGCGCTCGCCCGGCGCGACCCGGCCGATCCGCGGGTGGCGGAGCGGTTCGAGCTGTTCGCCTGCGGCATGGAACTGGCCAACGCCTTCGTCGAGCTTACCGACGCCGCCGAGCAGCGCGCCCGCTTCGAGGCAGACCGCGCCCGCCGCCACGCGATCCAGGGCGCGCCGGACTGGCCGATGGACGAGGATTTCCTGGCCGCCCTGGCGCACGGCCTGCCGGATTGCGCGGGCATTGCGCTGGGCTTCGACCGCCTGGCCATGCTGGCCGGCGGGGCCGACCGGATCGACCAGGTGCTGTGGCTGCCGGGCTGAACATTCATCGCCCATGCCAGAGTGTAATGGCTGCGTGCGGGTACTGTCATAGTCACTAACCCGGTATTGGCTAGGCGGGCGTTGCAGGGAGAGCGGGCGGTGCGGACGATTGCAGTGACGATACTGGCGGGACTGACGCTGGTGGGATGTGCCAATGATTCGCGCCCGGCGCTGGAAAGCCGCCTGGCGGTGCTGGTGGGCCAGCCGGAAGCGGAACTGGCCCGCCGGCTTGGCCCGCCGCTGCGGGTGAGCGAGGCGGGCGGGCTGCGGCAGGTAGCCTATCGCGAGACCTGGCCGATCCTTCTCGGCCCGCGCGCGCGCATCACCTGGGACGAGCCAACCGAGCGGGTGTGCGACCTGACCTTCAGTGTCGAGGATGGCCGGATTGCCAGCTATACGCTGGCCGGTGAGGCCTGCGGATGGGGGGGGGGCGGCCGGCACTGTTGCCGGTGTGATGCCCTGATTCGGCCATCGCGGTGACGGAGGCGAGGGCGCGGAGGGCCGGTGACTGCGTCGCCCTGCGCAAGCGGCCCGCTACTGTTCGGCCGCTATCGGGCCGTGGCGATCGCCGCGTTCATGGCGCGCACGCCGGCCGCCGGGCCATCCTGGTGGTTCCACACCGCGCCGACCACCGCCAGGAAATTGGCGCCAGCCCGCACCAGCGGGGCGCAGTTGGCCGCGGTGATGCCACCGATGGCAACGCACGGGATTTCCATCAGCTCCGACCACCATTCCAGGATTTCCGGGTCGGCGCGCGTGGCCGCATCCTTGGTGGTGGTGGGGAAGAAGGCGCCGAAGGCCACGTAGTCCGCCCCATCCTCGCCCGCTGCCATGGCGAGGTCGCGGCTGTTGTGGCAGGTGACGCCCATTGTCAGGTCGCCGAGGATCTTGCGGGCCACCCCGGCCGGGGTGTCGGTCTGGCCGACATGGGCGCCGTCGCAGCCATGGGCTACGGCCAGGTCGGGCCGGTCGTTCATCAGGAAGGCGACGCCGCGCGACTGCACCACCGGGCGCACCGCGTCGATGGCGCGCTTCAGGGCATCGTCGTCGAGGTCCTTCAGGCGAAGCTGCACCGCGCCGACATCGCCGGCGTCCAGCGCGGCCGCCATCAGGCCGGGAAACACCGCAAGGTCGATGGCCGGCGGGGTGATGAGGTAGAGACGGCAGCCATCATCCTCGCCGGCCATACGGATCAGGCCCCATCCTGCCAGGTGCGCGCGGTCACGCGCGGCCCTGGTAGATCTCGATGACCTTGGCCAGCATTGCCAGTGCGTCGGCCTTCGGGCGCTGGAAGGTGTTGCGGCCGATGATCGAGCCGTTGGCGCCGCCGTCGCGCAGGCCGCGCACCTCGGTGTACAGGCCTTCCAGGTCCTTCGCCTCGCCGCCGGAGAACACCACGATGCGCCGGCCGGCGAAGGTTGCCTGAATCACGTGTTCCACGCGCTTGGCCATGGTGGAGATGTCGATCTGCTGGCTCTCGTAGGTCTTCTTGGCGGCGTCCAGGCCGATCGCGGCCGTGGGGGGTTTCACCTTGATGACATGGGCGCCCAACAGGGCTGCCATGTGCGCGGCATAGGCGCAGATATCCACCGCTGTCTCGGCTTCCTTGTTCAGGTTGGGGCCGCGCGGGTAGCTCCAGGTGACCACGGCGAGGCCGGCGGACTTGGCCTCGTCGGCCATCTCGCGCAGTTCCTCCATCTGGTCGAAGGCGTATTCGCTGCCGGGATAGATGGTGAAGCCGATGGCGGCGCAGCCCAGGCGCAGGGCATCGTTCACCGAGGCGGTCACCGCCTGATCCTTGGAGGTGGCCAGCGAGTTGCTGGAGTTCACCTTCAGGATGGTCGGGATGGCGCCGGCGAAGGTGTCGGCCCCCGCCTCGATCATGCCCAGCGGCGCGGCATAGGCCGACAGCCCGGCCTCGATGGCCAGCTGGAAGTGGTAGTGCGGATCGTAGGCCGCGGGGTTCGGGGCGAAGCTGCGGGCGGGGCCGTGCTCGAAGCCCTGGTCCACCGGCAGGATCACCAGCTTGCCGGTGCCGCCGAGCTTGCCCTCCATCAGGATGCGGGCGAGGTTCCCCTTGGTGCCGGGGTTGTCGCTCTCGTACCAGTCGAGGATCTTCTTGACGCGCTGGGTGATCCGCATGGGTTCCTCTTCATTCAGGTCCGCGGCCTGGTTGGCCGGCTGGCTTCGCGTTTCGCGTCCTAGCCCAACCCGGCTTCCCTGTCATCCTCCACCACCGGCATCCTCCACTACCCGCATCCTCCCCTACCGGCTTCCTCCCCTACCGGCGGCGCTCTGCCGGCACGGCATGGTGGGGGCACTGAGCCAGGCGCGCAGGCCGCGCGCCGCACCGCGCCCGGCGAGGTCGAGGGCGGGGGGCCGGCAGGGCAGCACCAGGGCGCCGAGGCTGGTAATCCGCGCGAAGGCCGGGCAGGCGGGGTCGAGCACCAAAGCGCGCTGGCCGGCGCGCAGGGCGGCCATGGCGCGCCCTGGGGCGGCGCCGCAATCCAGCACGTCCCGGCACGGCGTGGCGGGATGGGCGGCCATGGCGGCGGCCACCAGCGCGCGCCACCACCCGGCACCTCCCCACACCGCGGCTCCTTGGGCGGACAGCAGCGTCACCGCCAGCCCCTCGGCCAGGGCCAGCCGCGCGTCTGCGAGACCGTGTACGACGACACAGGGCGCAAGCGCGCAGGGCGGAAGGGCGGGGCAGCTCGTTTCGGCAAACATGCTTGACATTCAAGCCAGTGGACCGGTTCAATTCAAGCTTCGTGTTACCTGTCGGAGGCTGGCTTGAACAACGGCGACAACAATGGTGACGACGCCCATGCTGCGGCCGAGCGCCTGGAGCAGGCGCTTGAGCGGATTGCCGCCCTGGCGCAGCGCCCGGCGGCGGCGGTTGCGAATCCCGCGGATTCGACCGATCAAGCAGGCGGACTGGTGGATGCCGGCGCGGTGGCGTCGCGGCTGGACGCCCTGATCGCCGAGCTTCGCGGCGCCCTGGCGTCCTGAGGGCTGCCACATCGACTGATCGGCGCGCTGGCATCTGCCTGTCCTCGCTGACACCGCACAGGAGACCCGCCGTGGCGCAGGTTACCGTCAAGATCAACGGCTACAGCTACACTGTCGGCTGCGAGGACGGGCAGGAACCGCATTTGGTGTCGATGGCGCGCGAGGTGGAGAACCGCATCGACAGCATCAAGGCGCTGGGCGGCCAGTCCGGCGAGGCACGGCTGCTGGTGCTGGCGGCCCTGCTGATGGCCGACGAGTTGCACGACCAGCGCATCGAGGTCGATGCGCTGCGCGCCGCGCCGGCCCGGGCAGCGCGCGGCAAGAGCGACGCGGAGGCCGCGAAACGCATGTCCCGGCTGGCCGCCCGTGCGGAACAGATTGCAGCGGAGCTCGAGCGGCCCTAGATACCAGTCGTGGAGCTGCCCGGTGCGTCAGGCACTACATCCCCAGGGCCAACAAGCACTCCCAGGGAGCTGGCTCTGTCGTGGCCTTGGTCACGTTACCCGGCGCCCACCTGCTCACGCAGGCCTTGGGAGGATGCACCGCCAACGGCCATGGCGGCTCCACACCTCGATGTGATCCGATGGACCTGACCGGCGGCCTGGACGCGGCAAAGCGGGCCGCGCGGCTGCGGGCGCTGGCCGCGCGCCGGGGCCAGGACCCCGCCCTTGGAATTCTCCTGGGCGAGCGCCTGCTGGCCGAGATGCCGCCGCCGCGCGGGGCCGTGGTGGCCGGGTTCTGGCCGATGGGCGGGGAGATCGACATCCGCCCGCTGCTGGCGGCGCTGCACGCGCGTGGCCACGCCGTAGTGCTGCCGCAGACGGCGCCGCGCGGCCAGGCGCTCAGCTTCCGCCAGTGGCATCCCGGCATGGCGATGATCGCCGAACCCTTCGGCACGCAGCGCCCCACCGGCGCGCCGGCACGGCCCGACTGGCTGCTGGTGCCGCTGCTGGCGTTCGACCGGGCCGGGCGCCGGCTGGGCTATGGCGGCGGCTACTACGACCGCACCCTGGCAAGCCTTCCCGGTGCTGTCGCCATCGGCTGTGCCTATGCGGCGCAGGAGGTGGCGGAAGTGCCAGCCGGGCCGCTGGACATGCGATTGCATGCCGTGACGACGGAAGTAGGCGTTATCTGCGTCATGACATCATGATCCGCCAGATCGTCGACCTGTCGGCACCCGATCGGCCCGCGCCGGCGGTGGCGGCCCTGCTGGCGGAGCTCAATGCCTTCACCGTGCCGCGCGCCCTGCGCCGCTGGCAACGCGACGTGCTGGAGACCGGCACCTTGCGGGCGACCTGGCCGCTGGACGGCGCCTCGCTGGTCTGCGACGCGACGCTGTGGCGCGACTACGGGCTGTTCGCCTATCGCTTCGTGCATGGCCCGTTCACGCTCTGGCTGCTGACGGGTGGCTGCAAGACCGGCTGGCACATCGCCGGGTTGGTGATGTTGCCACTGGGCCTGGCCTTCGCCGGGGGTGGCGAGGACCTCGCGCTGGTTCACTACCATGTGCCCGCCCTCGCGGCGGTGCGGGCGCCGCAGGGAAAGGCCGAGGCCCAGGTTGTGGTCGGCCACGCCAACTTTGCTCATCACTTGTGGAACGAGTTACCGGCGCTGGCGGCCGCCCGCCCGACCGCGATTGCGCGGACCCTGGTACTATGGGAGCCGATCCTGCCGCTGGACCAGTTGGTGGATTGGCCGGGCGCACTGTGCCGCGTAGCCGAGCGGGACGTGCGCCCGCCGCCTGACCAGCTTGCCGCGGGGGTGCTGCTGCCTTTGGGAAGTACCCGCATCCCTGCCGGGCTGGCGGCCCGGGTCCGCGCGGCTTGTGCGGCGCATGACGTGGTGCCGCCGGGCCGGCCCGGGGCGGCGGCGCTGTCGCTGAGTTTGCGCAGCATGTATCGGCGGCCGATCAATCAGCTCGCCTTCTGCCGGGCGGTGCTGGCGCGCTTGCCCGCCTCGCTGGATGTCTATCTCGACGGCTTCGCCATGCCCGACGATATCGACGTGCCCGGCCGGTATGATGTGGCGCAGTTCCGCGCCTGGCAGCAGGAAACCGCGGCACTGGCCAGTGAACTGATGGCTGGCGCGCCGGCCGACGGACCCAGGTTGGTTGATGCGACGCTGTGCACGGTGCCGCAGGCGATCGCACTCGGCGCCCGCCTTGATGCCTACCTGTCGCCGCACGGCACACAGCAGCACAAGATCGGCTGGGTTCACCAGGTGCCGGGCGTGGTCCACACCTCGCCGCATGTCGCGCAGTCCGATCAGGCGGCGTGGCTGGCAGACCAGTGCGAGCACCATGCGCCGGTCGCGTATCTTCCGGCGGCGATGACCGGGACCGTGCCGGGGCAGGGCAGGTTTGCCGGTGATCCCTGGTACGATGACTACCAGTTCATCGACGTGGAGGACGCCGTATCCTGGGCGGTACGGGCATTGATGCCCTATATCGGGCGCTGAAGGGGAAGCCACGGGCCGGCCTGGGCGGCGTTGACAGGCCGGTAGGGGCTGCCTAAGCCGCGCGGGCAGCTTTGTGCCGCCGGCACGGCCGATCCTCTCGCCCGGCCATTTCCAGGGATCATCATGCGCATTCTCTTCCTCGGCGACGTCGTCGGCCGCAGCGGCCGGGACGCGCTCACCGCCCGCCTGCCGGACCTGAAGCGTGACCTGCGCCTCGACCTGGTGGTGGTGAACGGCGAGAACGCCTCGCACGGCTTCGGCCTGGCGCCGGACATGGCGCGCGCCTTCTTCGCGGCCGGGGCGGACGTGATCACGCTGGGCAACCACTCGTGGGATCGCAAGGAGATCCTGCCCTACATCGCCGAGACGCCGCGGCTGATCCGCCCGCTGAACTTTCCGCCCGGCACGCCCGGCGCCGGGGTGACCACCGTGGAACTGGCCGATGGCCGCAAGGCGGTGGTGCTGAACGCGATGGGGCGGCTGTTCATGGACGCGCTGGACTGCCCCTTTCGCCTGGCCGCGCAGGAACTGTCGCGCTTCAAGCTGGGCCATTCCGTCGCCGCCATCGTGGTCGATTTCCATGCCGAGGCGACCAGCGAGAAGATGGCCTTCGCGCACAGCTTCGACGGCCAGGTGTCCCTTGTGGTCGGCACCCATACCCATTGCCCCACCGCCGACCACCAGATCCTGCCCGGCGGCACCGCGTTCCAGTCCGATGCCGGCATGTGCGGCGACTACGACAGCGTGATCGGCATGCAGAAGGAAGGCGCCGCCATCCGCTTCTGGCGCAAGATGCCGGGCGAACGCCTCGCCCCCGCCGAAGGCGACGCCACGCTGTGCGGCCTGCTGGTGGTCACCCACGACGCCACCGGCCTGGCCCGCGCCGTCGAGCCGCTGCGCCTGGGCGGCCGACTGTCGCAGTCCATGCCGACGGTGTAGAAGGCCCGGGCGCGAGCGGCGCAGAGACAGGAAGGCCAAGGGGCTTTGCCCCCTGGACCCCCACCAGAGGCGGAGCCTCTGGACTCCATCACCTCCCGCCAAAGGCGGAAAAGTGGCGGGTTCCAAGGGCTCTGCCCTTGGCGGGGTCGAGGGGCAGAGCCCCACGCCTTGCCTTCCTTTCCGCCGCCCCGTGCGCAGGGATTTCGACATCGAGGGGGCCATGGCCGGGCATTCGCAGTTCAAGAACATCATGCACCGCAAGGGTGCGCAGGACGCCAAGCGGGCCAAGGTGTTCGCCAAGCTGATCCGCGAGATTTCAGTCGCTGCACGGTCAGGCCTGCCTGACCCGGCGGCCAATCCTCGCCTGCGGGCGGGCGTGCTGGCGGCGTTGAAGGCGAACATGACGCGCGATGCCATCGATCGCGCGATCAAGAAGGCCAGCGGCGCGCAGACTGGCGACGACTATGCCGAGGTTCGCTACGAGGGCTATGGCCCGGCCGGCGTGGCGGTGATCGTCGAGGCGCTGACCGACAACCGCAACCGCACGGCGTCCGATGTGCGCGCGGCCTTCGCCAAGCATGGCGGGGCGCTCGGCGAGACCAACTCCGTTTCTTTTATGTTCTCGCGGCTCGGCGTGGTGCGCTATCCGACATCGGTGGCGAGCGAGGATGCGATGCTGGAGGCGGCGATCGAGGCGGGGGCCGAGAATGTCGAGAGCGGGCCGGACGGCCACGAGGTGACGACGCCGGTTGAGGATTTCTTCGCCGTGCGCGACGCGCTGGAGACGAAGTTCGGCACCCCCGAGTCGGCGCGGCTGGATTGGCGCCCGACCACGACGGTGATGCTGGACGAGGAGCGCGCGGCGTCGGTGATGAAGCTGCTCGACGTGCTGGAGGACAACGACGACGTGCAGAACGTCTATGCGAATTTCGACCTGCCCGAGGCGGTGATGGCGAAGCTGTCAGCGTGATGGTTCGCCTGTTGGGCATCGATCCGGGCCTGCGCTTCACCGGCTGGGGCATGCTGGAGGTGGACGGCAACCGGCTGCGCCATCTCGGCGACGGGGTGATCGCCACCGACAGCGGCGACAGTGTGCCGGACAGGCTGCGCGTGCTGCACGACGCGCTGGGCGCGGTGATGGACGCCTGGCGGCCGGACGAGGCGGCGGTCGAGGAGACCTATGTGAACCGCAACGGCGCTGCCACTTTAAAGCTGGGCTATGCCCGCGGCGTCGCGCTGCTGGCGCCGGCGCTGCGCGGTATTCCGGTCGCCGAGTACGGCGCCAAGTCGGTGAAGTTGTCGGTGGTCGGCACCGGCGGCGCGGACAAGGACCAGGTGGAGATGATGGTGCGCCGGCTGCTGCCGGGGGCGACGATCAAGCGGGCGGACGCGGCGGATGCGCTGGCGGTGGCGATCTGCCACGCGCATCACCGGGCGAGCCGGCTGAAATGGATTGCAGCACAGTGATTGCAGCACAGTGATTGCAGCACAGTGATTGCGAAACTCACCGGGCGGGTCGAACAGATCGAGGCCGACCGCTGCGTGGTGGACGTGAACGGGGTCGGCTACCTCGTCAACGCCTCCACCCGCACGCTTTCGGCGTTGCCGGCGGGGCAGGTGGCGTCGCTGCTGATCGAGACGCATGTGCGCGAGGATGCCATTGTTCTTTATGGATTTTCTGAGGGCGCCGAGCGCGAATGGTTCCGCCTGCTGACCACGGTGCAGGGGGTGGGCGCGCGGGTGGCGCTGAACATCCTGTCCGCCCTGTCGCCGCGCGACCTGATCGGCGCGATCCAGGCTGGCGACCGCGGGGCGCTGACGCGCGCGCCGGGCGTGGGGGCAAAGCTGGCGGTGCGGCTGTTGACCGAGTTGCGCGAGAAGGCGGGTGCCATGCCCAGCGGCATCGGCTTCTCGCCGGTGCTGCCGCCGCCGGTGGGGGGCGTGGAGGCGGATGCGCTGTCGGCGCTGGTCAACCTGGGCTACCGGCGCGCGGAGGTACAAGCGGCGGTGGCGAAGGTGATGGAACGCTTGGGCGAGGCGGCGTCGCTGGATGCGGTGATCCGCGACGGGCTGAAGGAATTGGCGCGGTGAGGGGACGGCGATGAGCGAACGCACCGTCTCGCCGATGCGTGCCGAGGAGGATGCGGCGGAAGCCAGCCTGCGGCCGCAGACGCTGTCCGACTTCATCGGCCAGAAGGCCAGCCGCGAGAACCTGGCAATCTTCATCCAGGCCGCCCGGCACCGCGGCGAGGCGCTGGATCATGTGCTGCTGCACGGCCCGCCTGGACTGGGCAAGACCACGCTGGCGCAGATCGTGGCGCGCGAACTCGGCGTGGGCTTCCGCGCCACCTCGGGGCCGGTTATCCAGCGCGCCGGCGATCTCGCCGCGATCCTGACCAACCTGCAGCCGCGCGACGTGCTGTTCATCGACGAGATCCACCGCCTGCAGCCGGCGATCGAGGAGATCCTCTATCCGGCGATGGAGGATTTCCAGCTCGATCTGATCATCGGCGAGGGCCCGGCGGCGCGCAGCGTGCGCATCGACCTCGCACCCTTCACCCTGGTGGGGGCGACGACGCGGGCCGGGCTGCTGGCCACCCCGCTGCGCGACCGCTTCGGCATTCCGTTGCGGCTGATATTCTACACCCCGGAGGAGCTTGAACTCATCGTCTCGCGCGGCGCCACCAAGCTGGGGTTCGACCTGACGGCGGAGGGCGCGCGGGAAATCGCGCGGCGCTCGCGGGGCACGCCGCGCATCGCCGGACGGCTGCTGCGCCGGGTGCGCGATTTCGCGCTGGTGCAGAACGCGGGTGCGGTGACGCGCGAGATCGCCGACGCGGCGCTGCTGCGCCTGGAGGTGGACCGGCTCGGGCTCGATGCGATGGACCGGCGCTACCTGCGGCGCATGGCCGAGCACCACGGCGGCGGCCCGGTCGGCGTGGAGACGCTGGCGGCAGCACTCGCCGAGGCGCGCGATACGCTGGAGGACGTGATCGAGCCCTACCTGATCCAGGAGGGCCTGATGCTGCGCACCAGCCGCGGGCGGATGCTGGGCGAGCGCGGCTGGCGCCATCTGGGCCTGGCGCCGCCTGCGGGATCGCAGCCGACGCTCGACTTGCTGGGGGAGGACGAGTAGATGCGCACCCACCGCTTCCCGGTGCGGGTGTACTACGACGACACCGACGCGGGGGGCATCGTTTACCACGCCAACTACCTGCGGTTTGCCGAGCGGGGGCGCACCGAGGCCCTGCGCGACCTCGGCGTGCCGCATGCCGAAATGACCACATCGCATGGACTGTTCTTCATGGTGCGGCGCGTCAAACTGGACTATCTGGCACCCGCGCGGCTGGACGATTCGCTGGTGGTCGAGACCATGGCGACGGCGGTGGCCAGTGCCTCGGTGGAACTGCGCCAGGATGTGCGGCACGCCGAGCATAGCCGCCTGCTGGTGCGTATCGAGCTGCAGCTCGTCTGCGCGCGCGTCGCCGACCAGCGCCCCGCCCGCATTCCGCCGCGATGGCGCGAGGCGATGCGGCTGCTGGACGGCGGCCTGGGTTCTGCCTCCGCCGGGGCATAATGGGACCACGATCCGGCCGCAGGGTCGGACGGGTCGGGATTGAAGGGATGCGCTCGTGGACCGTGCCGTCGATGCGGTGAAGCTCGGGGCCGGCGTCGACATGTCGCTGTGGGGCCTGTTCCTGCAGGCCGACATCGTCGTCAAGCTGGTGATGCTGATGCTGGTCGCCGCCAGCATCTGGGTGTGGGCGATCGTCTTCGAGAAGGTGACGAGCCTGCGCCGCGCCAGCCGTGCGGCCGACGGGTTCGAGGACCGGTTCTGGTCCGGCGGCAGCCTGGACGACCTGTATGACGCCGAAGGCACCAAGCCCGCGCACCCCATGGCCGCGGTGTTCGGGGCTGCGATGACGGAGTGGCGGCGCAGCATGCGCGCGGCCGGCGCCGATATCGCCCGCGGGTTCGCCCGCGAACGGGTGGAGCGGGCGATGAACGTGACCATCCAGCGCGAGATGGAGGCGCTGGAGAAATGGATGATCTTCCTCGCCTCGGTCGGGTCCACGGCGCCGTTCGTAGGGCTGTTCGGTACGGTCTGGGGCATCATGAACAGCTTCTCGGCGATCGCCACGATGCAGAACACCAACCTCGCGGTGGTCGCGCCGGGCATCGCCGAGGCATTGTTCGCCACCGCCATCGGCCTGGTCGCGGCGATTCCGGCGGTGCTGGCGTACAACAAGATCAGCACCGACATGGCCCGCTTCGCCTCGCGCCTGGAGGGCTTCGCCACCGAATTCGGGGCGATCCTGTCGCGCCAGTCCGAGGCGACCGGCGCCGAGGCCGCATCTGCGGGGCGCGGCTGAATGGCGGGTTCCATTCCCGGCGGCGGCAGGCGCCGGCGCGCGCGCTACCAGCCGCTGGCTGAGATCAACGTCACCCCGATGGTGGACGTGATGCTGGTGCTGCTGATCATCTTCATGGTCGCGGCCCCGCTGATGTCCACGGCGGTGAACGTGGACCTGCCCAAGACGGCGGCCTCCCCGATCAACCAGGACAGCGAACCGCTGAACGTGTCCGTCGATGCCACGGGCCAGGTGTTCCTGCAGGACCAGGCGATCGACCTCGGCGAACTGGTGGTCAAGCTCGCGGCAATCGCCCAGGAGCAGAAGGACCGGCGCATCTTCGTGCGCGGCGACCGGGCCAACAGCTACGGCACGATGCTGGAGGTGATGGGCACCATCATCCAGGGTGGGTTCACCAAGGTGTCGCTGCTGACCGACCCTTCCGGCGCGCGCGCGGCACCCGTTTCTCCCCCGGCCACCACGCCACCGGCACCACCCAGCGGCGCCGCTTCCCCCCGCCCCCCCGGGCGGGGCTAGCGGCTGGCGGGCGAGGCGTCGGCAATGTCGCCGCTGCTCCGGCGTGGGGGCATCATCTCGGCCTCGGTGCACGCGGTGGTGGTGGCCGTGGCCGTGCTCGGCCTGACGATCCGGCTGCCGGAGGAGCCGCCGGAAGCGGTGACCGTGGAGCTTGCCGAGGTGGCGGGCGAGCCAACGCCGGCGCCGCTGCGCAACGATGTGGAGGGCCCCACGCCGGCCACCGTGGCCGCGCCCGACGTGGTGGTGGCGCCGCCCGCGCCCGAGCCGCCAAAGCCGCAGCCGCCGGAGCCGCCCCCGCCGCCGCCACCACCACCACCACCCCCGCCGCCTCCCCCGCCGACACCGGAGCCGCCGCCGCCGGAACCCCCGCCCGCGCCGCCACCCCCTCCTCCGCCGCCGCCGGAGCCGACGCCCGCTCCGCCGCCGCCACCGCGTCCCCCGGCGCCACCGCCACCCAC